>JAESFJ010000182.1_pt1 | contig 55910 bp, 45 predicted proteins | sample 9266161 | NCBI WGS metagenome assembly JAESFJ01 (sample SAMN14506165, study PRJNA617096) | algae metagenome | isolation source: Calothrix sp. FI2-JRJ7 and co-occurring heterotrophs from granitic desert soil | place: USA: Red Pass Lake area, Fort Irwin, California | collected 2000-06-01
CGCGAGTCGCTCAAGGATCTGCTGGCCCTGCAGGACAAGCTGGTCAGCATCGATAATATTCAGCGCACCACCGCTGAGTACTACAAGATCAAGATCACCGATCTGCTTTCCAAGCGCCGTTCGCGCTCGATCGCCCGGCCGCGTCAGGTGGCCATGGCATTGTCGAAGGAACTGACCAATCACAGCCTGCCGGAAATCGGTGTGGCCTTCGGCGGTCGCGATCACACCACGGTGTTGCACGCATGCCGTAAGATTGCTGAACTTAGGGGATCCGACGCGGACATCCGCGAGGACTACAAGAACCTGCTGCGCACCCTGACTACCTGATCAAATCAATGCAGCTCCACGAGGCAAGGGACTAGACCATGCATTTCACTATTCAACGCGAAGCCCTGTTGAAACCCCTGCAACTGGTCGCCGGTGTCGTGGAACGACGCCAGACGCTGCCGGTTCTGTCCAACGTCCTGCTGGTGGTCGAAGGCCAGCAGCTGTCGCTTACCGGTACCGACCTCGAGGTCGAACTGGTTGGCCGCGTCACACTCGAAGATGCCGCCGAACCGGGTGAAATTACCGTGCCGGCGCGCAAGCTGATGGACATCTGCAAAAGCCTGCCGAGCGACGCGCTGATCGATATTCGTGTCGACGAGCAGAAGCTGCTGGTCAAGGCCGGGCGCAGCCGTTTCACTCTGTCGACTCTGCCGGCCAACGACTTCCCCACCGTCGAGGAAGGTCCGGGGTCGCTGACCTTCAACCTGCCGCAAGCCAAGCTGCGTCGTTTGATCGAACGCACCAGCTTCGCCATGGCCCAGCAGGATGTGCGCTACTACCTCAATGGCATGCTCCTGGAAGTACAGAGCGGTCTGCTGCGAGCGGTCGCTACCGACGGTCACCGTCTGGCCATGTGCTCCATGGAAGCGATCATCCAGCAGGAAGGCAAGCATCAGGTCATCGTGCCGCGCAAAGGTATTCTCGAACTGGCTCGCCTGCTCACCGAGCAAGACGCCGAAGTCGCCATCGTTCTCGGTCAGCATCACATCCGTGCCAACACCGGCGAGTTCACCTTCACCTCGAAACTGGTCGACGGCAAGTTCCCGGATTACGAGCGCGTGCTGCCACGTGGTGGTGACAAACTGGTGCTGGCGGATCGTCAGGGCCTGCGCGAAGCCTTCAGCCGCACCGCGATTCTGTCCAACGAGAAGTACCGTGGCATTCGCCTGACCCTGGCGTCTGGTCTGCTGAAGATTCAAGCCAACAACCCTGAGCAGGAAGAGGCCGAGGAAGAGATCGTTGTCGACTATGCGGGCAGCGGCCTGGAGATCGGTTTCAACGTCAGCTATCTGCTGGATGTGCTGGGCGTGATGGGAACCGAGCAGGTGCGCCTGATCCTCTCCGACTCCAACAGCAGTGCCCTGCTGCAGGAAGCCGACAACGACGATTCGGCCTACGTTGTCATGCCGATGCGTCTTTAATGTCCCTAAGCCGTATCACTGTCACCGCGGTGCGCAATCTGCACCCGGTGACCCTCTCCCCCTCCTCCCGCATCAACATCCTCCACGGCGCCAACGGTAGCGGCAAGACCAGCGTGCTCGAGGCGATCCATCTGCTAGGCCTCGCCCGCTCCTTCCGCAGCACCCGCCTGCAGCCGGTCATCCATTACGAGCAACCCGCCTGTACCATTTTCGGTCAGGTGCAGTTGGCCGAAGGCGGCTCCAGCAATCTGGGTATCTCTCGCGATCGTCAGGGTGAGCTGCAGATTCGTATCGATGGGCAGAACGCGCGTAGCGCTGCGCAGCTAGCCGATCTGTTGCCACTACAGCTGATAAACCCCGATAGTTTTCGACTGCTTGAAGGTGCACCGAAGATTCGCCGGCAGTTTCTCGATTGGGGTGTGTTCCACGTGGAACATCGCTTTCTCGGCGCCTGGCAACGCCTGCAGAAAGCCCTGCGGCAGCGGAACTCGTGGCTGCGCCATGGTACACTTGACGGTGCTTCGCAGGCCGCATGGGACCGCGAACTGTGCAGTGCCAGCGAGGAAATCGACACCTACCGACGTGCCTACATTCAGGCCCTGAAACCGGTGTTCGAACGGACCCTGGCCGAGCTGCTGGAGCTGGAAGGACTGACCCTGAGTTATTACCGCGGTTGGGACAAGGATCGGGAATTGAGCGAAGTGCTCGCCACATCCCTCCTCCGCGACCAGCAACTCGGGCATACCCAGGCCGGACCGCAGCGCGCTGATTTGCGTCTGCGACTGGCGGGGCACAACGCGGCAGAGATTCTGTCGCGAGGACAACAGAAACTGGTGGTGTGCGCTTTGCGCATCGCCCAGGGCCACTTGGTCAACGAAGCCAAGCGTGGCCAGTGTATCTATCTGGTGGACGACCTACCGTCGGAGCTGGATGAACAGCATCGTCAGGCATTGTGCCGGCTGCTGGAAGATTTGCGCTGCCAGGTGTTCATCACCTGTGTAGATCATGAATTGTTGAGGGAAGGCTGGCAGACGGATACGCCGGTTGCCATGTTCCACGTGGAACATGGCCGTATCACCCAGACCCAAGACCATCGGGAGTGAAGGCATGAGCGAGAACCAAACGTACGACTCCTCCAGCATCAAGGTGCTGAAAGGACTGGACGCCGTACGCAAACGTCCCGGGATGTACATCGGTGACACTGACGATGGTAGTGGTCTGCACCACATGGTGTTCGAGGTGGTCGACAACTCGATCGACGAAGCGCTGGCAGGCTACTGCAGTGAAATCACCATCACCATCCACCCGGATGAATCGATCAGTGTGCGCGATAACGGCCGTGGTATCCCGGTCGACATGCACAAGGAAGAAGGCGTCTCGGCGGCCGAGGTCATCATGACCGTGCTTCACGCCGGCGGTAAGTTCGATGACAACAGCTACAAGGTATCCGGCGGCCTGCATGGCGTGGGTGTCTCGGTGGTGAACGCCCTCTCCAAGGAGCTGGTGCTGACCATCCGCCGTAGCGGCAAGATCTGGGAACAGACCTACGTGCATGGTGTACCGCAAGCGCCTCTGGCCGCTGTCGGTGACACCGACGGTACCGGTACGCAGATCCACTTCAAACCGTCCGAAGAGACCTTCGCCAACATCCACTTCAGCTGGGACATCCTGGCCAAGCGTCTGCGCGAACTGTCCTTCCTCAACTCCGGCGTGGGCATCCTGCTGCGCGACGAGCGCACCGGCAAGGAAGAGCTGTTCAAGTACGAAGGTGGTCTGAAGGCTTTCGTTGAGTACCTGAACACCAACAAGACCGTGGTCAACCAGGTGTTCCACTTCAACGTTCAGCGCGAAGAAGACGGCGTTGGTGTCGAAGTTGCCCTGCAGTGGAACGACAGCTTCAACGAGAACCTGCTTTGCTTCACCAACAACATTCCGCAGCGTGACGGTGGTACGCACCTGGCCGGTTTCCGTTCCGCCCTCACCCGCCACCTGAACAACTACATCGAGGCCGAAGGCCTGGCCAAGAAGTTCAAGGTTTCCACCACCGGTGACGATGCCCGCGAAGGTCTGACTGCGATCATCTCGGTCAAGGTGCCGGACCCAAAATTCAGCTCGCAGACCAAGGACAAACTGGTATCGAGCGAGGTAAAAACTGCGGTCGAACAGGAGATGGGCAAGTACTTCTCCGACTTCCTGCTGGAAAACCCCAACGAAGCCAAGGCCGTGGTCGGCAAGATGATCGATGCCGCGCGTGCCCGCGAAGCGGCTCGTAAAGCCCGTGAAATGACTCGCCGTAAAGGTGCACTGGACATTGCCGGCCTGCCCGGCAAACTGGCCGACTGCCAGGAAAAAGACCCGGCGCTGTCCGAACTCTACATCGTGGAGGGTGACTCCGCGGGCGGTTCTGCCAAGCAGGGCCGTAACCGCAAGACCCAGGCGATCCTGCCGCTCAAGGGCAAGATCCTCAACGTCGAACGCGCGCGCTTCGACCGCATGATTTCCTCGCAGGAAGTCGGCACGCTGATCACTGCGCTCGGCTGCGGCATTGGCCGTGATGAATACAACATCGACAAGCTGCGTTATCACAACATCATCATCATGACCGATGCTGACGTCGACGGTTCGCACATCCGTACCCTGCTGCTGACCTTCTTCTTTCGTCAGTTGCCGGAGTTGGTCGAGCGCGGCTACATCTATATCGCTCAGCCGCCGCTGTACAAGGTGAAGAAAGGCAAGCAGGAGCAGTACATCAAGGACGACGAGGCCATGGATGAATACATGACCCAGTCGGCCCTGGAAGACGCCAGCCTGCACGTCAACGAGAATGCCCCAGGCCTGTCTGGCGGCGCGCTGGAAAAGCTCGTGGGCGAATACCGTGGCGTGATGAAGACCCTGGATCGACTATCGCGTGTCTATCCCAAGGACATCACCGAGCACTTCGTCTATCTGCCGCGCATTCCGGTGGAGCAGCTCGCTGATCAGGCCTTCATGCAGAACTGGCTGGAAGGCTTCGCTGCACGTCTGAAGACTACCGAGAAGTCTGGCCAGACCTACAGTGCCAGTCTGCGTGAAGACCGCGAGCGTCACCTGTGGCTGCCGGAGGTCGAGGTCAAATCTCACGGCCTTTCCAGCTACACTACCTTCAACCGCGACTTCTTCGCCAGCAATGACTACAAGACCGTCACTACCCTGGGCGAACAGCTGAACAACTTGCTGGAAGAAGGCGCCTACGTGCAGCGTGGCGAGCGCAAGAAACCGGTCAGCACCTTCAAGGAAGCGCTGGACTGGCTGATGACCGAAAGCACCAAGCGTCACAGCATCCAGCGATACAAAGGTCTCGGTGAGATGAACCCGGATCAGTTGTGGGAAACCACCATGGACCCGGAAGTGCGCCGCATGCTCAAGGTGACCATCGAGGACGCCATCGCCGCCGACCAAATCTTCAATACCCTGATGGGCGATGCCGTGGAGCCGCGCCGCGACTTCATCGAGTCCAACGCCCTGGCGGTGTCGAATCTGGACTTCTGATGTTGTTGTCTAGGCGCACATTAAGTGTCCGAAATGGGCGGGTTAATGTCCGCTGAAAAAACAAAGCCCCGGTTTTTTAGCCGGGGTTTTTCTTTATATAACAGATAGATAGTGATACTTGCTAACGATCCCAGCGCTCGTCGGCCAGCGCACTTGAGTTGAGTTGATCACGATACGTCCGCCATTGTGGTAGGTGCTGATCGAGTAGGCCGACGAATCGAGCGTTATGATGGCGCTCGTATAGGTGAGTCAGTTCATGCACCAGGATGTACTCCAGACACTGCACAGGCTTCTTGGCCAGCTCCAGGTTGAGCCAGATACGCCGGGCCTCAATGTTGCAGGTGCCCCACTTCGTCTTCATCCGCTTGATACCCCAAGCGTGCGCTTCAACTCCTAACCTCCGCTGCCATTTCTCTAGCATCTCCGGTATCAGACGCTTCAATTCGGCACGGTAGAAGTCGTGCAGCACCTGCTCGCGGCGTTCGGTTGTGGCTTCGGGGCGCACGAACAGATCCATGCTGGCTTTGCCGTGCAGGACGATGCGAAACGCACCTATGGTTTCGTGAACGCGCAGGCGATAGCGCCGGCCCAAGAAGTAATGGCTTTCACCACTGACCATGCGCCGTTGGGATTGCCGAGGCTGTGCCTGAAACTTCGTCCGTTGTCGCTTGATCCAGCCCAGCTTGCCAACTACCGCCAGGCGCACGGCTTCGTCATCTACCGCTAACGGGGCTGCCACACGCACGCGCCCTTGGGGTGGGTAAACGCCCAAGTGCAAGTTCTTGATCGGCTTGCGCACGACCTCCACAGTCAAACCGCTGACCGTGATGATGCGGGACTCAATACTCATGCTGATGCTTAACCAGTTCCACCAAGGCTTCCAGCCGTTCGTTATCCGAGCCAGCTTGGTAGTCCCCTTGGCTTTCGGCCGCATCCTTACCCCATTGATCTAATACCTGCTTGATGGCCAGGCGCACGCGTTTGATCTTCATGGGATTGCCTCGCCAGTCATCCTGCCGACTATCTAGTACAGCGGCATCAACGGCCAGTGCCAGGCCCGCGTCCTTCCCAAGGTTGTCATAAAGAGCTTTGCGGGCACTGCTGTTAATCGAGCCAGGGTAGCTATTGGAGTTGGCGGGGCTCTTCGCCTGCTCAGTCAGCTTCACCACCTCTGCCAGGTATTCCTGGTAACTGATGGCATCTTCCTTGCGTTTAGCGATCAGCGCATCGAGCAGCGAGGACATAGTCTCGTAGTACTTCGGGTTGATCGGCGACTCGTCGATGATCAGCTTGCGCACGTTGTTCTCGATGGTCTCGGCCACGGCTTCCTGGCTTTCGCGGATACCCTTGGGTAGAGCGTCAATTGCATCAATGCCACGCTCTACGATCAGCTCGATCAGCGACATATCGTCAAAGGCGGAAATCTTCTCGCTATCCTCGGCACGGATGTAGGTGTCGATCAAAAAGCGCATGTCTGGCTCGTAGGCCTTCAAGTCGATGTAATCGCCACTGGCGAGCTTCACCTCGTCGCGCACCTTGGTGAAGTGATCGACCTCATCTTTGATCTCGCTGATTTCCCTGGCGCTATAGCCTGCCTCTTCCAGCTCATTGGCCAGATTGCCGAAGCAGCGAATCAGCGCTGAGGTCATCTTGTACAGGTTCAGGCGCTTCGGTTCGTTGGCTTTGAGCACCTCGGCGTTACCTGAGTCGGTGCCACAGAAGAAGCGGATATAGGCAGGTGTGTCCTTGGGCTTCTCGACGGGTTCGCACAGGGCCTTGATCGCCTCGCGGGCTTCCTCCAGGTCTTCCTTGGCTTTGCTCAGCCGGTCTTCCAGCAGGCCTGCCACATCGGCCTTGTTGTAACCATCCAGGGCGCCGCTAGTGTAGTCGCCGATGGCACCCTCCAGCTGCTTGAACAAGTCCTTGTAGTCGATGATGTAGCCGTACTGCTTGTCTTCACCGTCCAGACGGTTGACCCGGCAGATGGCTTGGAACAGGCCGTGGTCTCGCATCTGCTTGTCGATGTAGAGGTAGGTGGCTGATGGCGCATCGAAGCCGGTCAGCAGCTTGTCCACCACGATGAGCAAACGCATCTGCCCTGGCTCTTTGATGAAGCGCTGTTTCACCTCCTTCTCGAAGGTTTCCGGATCTTTGTCGCCCAGCATCTGGTTGTAGATTTCGTACTGGCGCAGCTTCTCAGTCAGCCCCTCTCCAGTAGCTTCGCCCTTGATATCTGCTGGCGAAGGCTTGTAGCTGGTGACGATGGCGCACTTGTCGCCCATGCCGGCCTTGCAGAACAGCTCATAGCACTTGCAGGCTTCGAAGATGCTGCTGGTGACCAGCATGGCATTACCCCGGCCATCGGCGAGGCGGTGCTTGGTGGCCATATCCAGCAGTATGTCGGCGACGATCTTCTCCAGTCGCGACTGGCTCGATAGAACTTTCTGCATAGTGCCCCAGCGCTGCTTGAGCTGGGCTTTGGCCAGGTCGTTTAGGCCCTTGGTCTTGGCCTCGAACCACTGATCAATTTTCTTCTGTGAGGTGATGTTCTGGTCGATGTCGCGGGCTTCGTAACGTAGGTCGAGTACCACGCCATCGGCCACCGCCTCATTGAATTTGTAGGTATGGATATAGCTGCCAAATACCTCGATGCTCTTTTGCTTGTCGGCCTTGAGCAGCGGAGTGCCGGTGAAGCCGATAAACACGGCATTTGGCAGGATGGTTTTCATCGCCTTATGCAGTTCGCCGGACTGGGTGCGGTGGCACTCGTCGACGAACACATAGAGATCGCCCTTGGCGCGAAAGTCTGGCGGAAGACTCTTGCGCAGCTCCTCAACAAAATCCTCTACATCGGCATCCTCGCGGGTGCCGAACTTGTGGATCAGTGAACACAGCAGCCAGGGCGATGGCTGGTTGAGTTTGTCTATCAGGTCGGCGCCACTGGTGGTACGAACGATCTGCTCGTTAACGCCGGTAAATACCTTCTCGATCTGTTCATCCAGCTCGGTGCGGTCGGTGATGATAAGCACCCGCGAATCCTGGATGTTTTCCCGAATCCATTTGGTCAGCCAGACCATGGTCAGGGATTTACCCGAGCCCTGGGTGTGCCAGATGATGCCGCCCTCGCGCCGTCTCAAGAAGCGCTGCGCCTCGCGGATGCCGAAGTACTGGTTGTGCCGACAGAGCTTCTTTACCCCACTGTCGAACACGATGTAATCGTGGATCAACTCCAGAAAGCGCGTCTTGTTGCACAGCTGGAGCAGGTGTCGATCCAGCAAATTGTTGGCAGCGGCGCTCTCCTCGCTTTCTTCCTTCCAGGTCAGGTAGTACTTCTCGCCGGTCTGGATGGTGCCGTAGCGCAGGCCCTGAGTATCATTGCCGGCCATTACGTACTGCATGGTGGAAAAGAATGGCTGGATAAATTCAGCCTTCTGGTTATCCAGGTTCTGCCGGATGCCCTCGTTCACCGCCACCTTGGAGCGCTTGAGTTCCAATACGCCGAGGGCAATGCCATTCACATAGAGCACGATATCCGGGCGCTTGGTATTGGCCTTGGCATCAGCGCCCTTGACGGTGACTTCCTCGGAAATCGCGAATTGGTTGCGCTCCGGATGCTTCCAGTCGATCAGCCAGACAGTCTGGGTGTTCTCACCTACTTCAGGCTTGATCTTCACCCCATAGCGCAGCAGCTCGTACACCGCTTTGTTGCGGTCATACAGGCCCTTGCTGGCGTCATTGGCGGCCTTGTTCAACTCGAAGATGGCGCGGCTGGCCAGGTTAGCCTCGACGCCCTGCTCTGCCAGCCAGCCGCGCAATAGCTCTGGCTCGATATTGGCGTTGTTAGGGCGCTCGGCCCAGTCGTCCAGATAGTCGTATCCCAGCTGTTGCTGGAACAATTCGACCACACGTTGCTGGGTCTTTTTTTCGACCTGGCCAACAATACTCATTAACCCATCCTCCGGGATGACCCGGTCAATTCCATTCGACTGATTGCAGGGACCCTACGAGTCAGGGCAAATATGCTTTCAGTCGTTCAGGTTCCCAAACTCGATTTGCTAATGCGGCAACCAACTCACGACGCTCCAGTTGTTCCTGTTTCTGGAACGACGAGTAATGTTTGAAAGGCAGCTGCTGCTCTTTCAAGAAAGCATCAAATTTGGGCTGATTCTTGTAGGCAGACTCTGTCAGTGTTGCCGCATAAAAATTCTGAGGTGCGTATTGTGGTGCCTTTTCTTCAAACGTCTTGTGCTGGTAACTGCGGTTGACGTCTGCTGGAAGTAGTACCAACCCACCGACATGATTTCGAGCCCGCTGAAAATCTTCTTCTGTGGAAAACTCATCTGAGTAGCGCTCGTATTTGTCTGCCCAGATGTGCTCGATATCGCAGGGGTTCGGCAAGGTGCGGTCAACATAGTGTGGAAACAAGTCCGGCTTGCCGGCACCCACTTCGGTATAGGCCGTGATACGTGCTAGCAGGTGATAGATATAGCGGCGACTGAACTGGTTAAGGCGTAGATCGCTGATGCCATAGCGTTCGCGGCTAGGGCTCCCGGCAAAGGTGACATCATCTGCCGCCAGCTTTTCAGTGAGCACTTGCACCAGGTTCTCAAGCGTTAGTCCGCGAATCTCCTTGCATAGCGACCACATTGCATAGCTTGTGCTGGAGTAGCCAACGCGAATGTAATTGACCGTCCGGCGCATCAGCCAGATGTCCAGGTAACTGGCGGTTACCCCTAGCTTCCGTTTAACGGTATCGGCATCATCGGTTACCCACAGCGGTGCCAGAAGTACAGTGTTCTGCCAGGTGAACTCGTTGTGGGCGTTGTAGAAAACGGCCTCTAAACCTGCCGTGTAGTGGCGGCTTGCATCCAGTATCTGGCGATACGCTGCGCTGAAGAACGGGAAGTGTGTCGTGATAAAGGCGAGGTTAGCCGTGTCCTCGCCGAGGTTAAGACGCAGCCTGTTATCACGCACCCAGCGATGGAATGCCGAACCGATAAGCTCCCAGTCCTTGTCAACCGCTCCGGCTTTGCCTTCACGCTTGGTGTCAGCGTATTGCGCACGAAACCAAGCCTTGATGCAGGCAGCATCTCGTTCAGGTTCAGGTTCTGTCCCCCAGGAAATGAGATCCAGCACTTGGCGCTTCCATACGTGGTTGGCATTTCGGCGCTGCACGTCATCTTCTATTGGCGCCAGCAGATAAGCCTTGAGCATATCCACCGGGCTCAGTGGCTTGCCGCGATCATTCATGGTCTCGAAGATCGCATAGGCATAGCTATCATTGTCGGTGGCGATTTCGATCAGTCCGACCTTGTTGATCAGCCAGTAGATGAAGTGCGGTAGCGCCTCCTTGAGTTCCCCCACAAGGTCAATTTGCACGATGTCCTGGTAACGGCTGTACATGGTGCGAAGGGACTCGTCCTTGCCCTCTGGATTGAAAGGCTCATCGTTGAACAAGGCCTCGATCACAGGGAGGCGCTCGACTATGTCCAGATTGAACAGTGGATCGCCGAAGGGGGCCGAGTAAATCAGCGGTGCTAGGTTGCCAACCACGCTCAGACCCTGGGACTTAGCCGCGTTGTGCAAGTAAATCAGCAGTAGCGTCAGCGAGGTGACTCGCTGCTGCCCATCCACCAGATAATTCTTGCTGTTGCGCTTGCTGACAATGATCGAGCCGAGGAAGTAGTCCTCGTAGCTGCTCACTTCCTTGGTTTTGTCGCCCTCCTGATAGCAGCTCAGGAATTTGTCTCGCAGGTCACCAAGCAACTCCTCGATGTTCTCCCGCTCCCATTTGTATTCGCGCTGGTACTCGTCAATGGAGAAAGACTGGCTTTGCAGCAGCTGTTGAACCGTGCGGTAGTGAGGAGTAATGGTGCTCATAGAAATGAATCCTTTCGGTCAGCGCCCTGCATCAGGGTCTGCATAAGCTTGTGGGCAGGCTCAACAAGAGTCGGGCCGCTCGCTAGAGTGGTATCGCGCGCTACTTCTCTTGGTCGTGGACACCTTCGACCACGCCATTGCGAAACTGGATGACAACCGGGACTGTTGCTTCCTCATCCGGTGCGGCCTCGGGTTTGGCCCAGAGATTTTCGTCTGCTACCGCGATGATCCGTCCGGTAAATGGCAGCTTCAGATCTTCGTAGATGAAGAAGTCGTGGCGATACTCACGTAGCTCCGTAGGGCGGCCTTCGAAATCGTAAAACTGCTCGTAGCGAAGTAAGACTTCTCGCCTGGCGTTAGGCGGAGTTGGTGTATCGGAAGGGGCTTCCAATGTGGCTTCGACCTTAAACAGATAAAGCTCACTACCCCACACGCCATAGTGATCGACGCGTCCACTCCAGTTTGCGGTGGATTGTGTAGCGGTATGAAAACCCAGGCTCTCGCTGGTGGGGATGCAATCGGCATCTCCCTGCCAGCCCAAGATGACGTAGTTACGACCCTCAAACTGGAGCGTATCGGGCACTTGTGCGGTCATATGGATTCCTTTCGATCAATCGAATTCTGTTGATCACTAGTCATTGCAGCTCACCCATTTGAGCTGGCGCGCCCGACAGCCTGACTACAGGTTGCAGGGTTACCTTCTCAATCTGGTCGACGGCGCTTATCAGAGATTTTCTTTCTGCACGTGAATGCACAATCAGTCCGCAACGCGCTTCGAGTTGGTCTCAAATAACTGCTCGGTGATAGCGCCTATGAAAAGTTCTTCGTTAAGGAACTGAAGCAGCTTCTTGGCCGGTGCCTTTTCTGCGGGGAATACGATGCGCTCTTGCCCGGTGGCAAGGTCGATCTGTATGTCGAGATCGTAGCCATTGGAGTGCTGGATAATCTGAGCGACCGTGTACTGATCAAGGATTTCCGAGTCTTTTAGCATCGCGAATCGTTTGCAGAACCACTGGCTTGCGCCCTTGGCTAGCGCGTCGACATTAACTGGAGCAAGCTTTTCATGAGCCAGAATTGCCTTTATGTCTTCCTCGGTAGCTTCCTTATAGAAGTCGGCAAGGTTGAAAATGGCATTCGCCGCTCGGTAGTTTCTGAACAGCAGTTTCTGTTGCGCTGGGTAATAGACTGCTGTCAGTTGATCGCTTAGAGAAAGGGCCGGTGTATCCGAGCTTTCAAAGTTGTTCCTAGTGAAGAACAGGAATTGACCAGGGTTGATGATGTGCGATTTGCTGAAGCTCTGAATCAGCAAAACCTCACTGCCATCATCCTGCCGCGCGAAGCCAAGGATGGCTTTGATTCGCGAAGGCTCTGCTCCCTGCATATCTATCGGTTCGAGATGGCGAACGCTTCCGGAGTGCTCAGCGGCCACTACCTCAGGAAGTTCGAACTCGTTTAAGCAGAAGCGCTCGTGAGCCTCCGGTGTGTAGCCAGGGTCGAAATCAATTTCCTGAGCCTCAAGCAGGAAGTTATCAAGCTGCCCCTGCCATTTATCAGTAAGCACTGCTTGTAGCTCACCAACCAATGGAATGCGGCGCAGGGTGAGCTGATTGCGTTCTTTCAGCAGAGCTACGAGGTGCAAGTGTTCGAGCATTCGTTATGTCCTTTGCAGATAGATTCCATCGGTCAGCTCAACGACATTGAGCGCTTCGCCTGGGCGGCGAACTGTTTTTTTACTGATCAGCAGGCAGGAGGCTCCCGAGTCATCCTTGACCGCATAGAAGTGGTAGCCCAGTAGGCCCATGACCGGATTGAAATGAAAGGCACCGGCGTGGGCCACCGTGAAGAAAATGACCGCGAAGATGTAGACGCCAGTAATCCACTCCCCAGTGAAGTCGAGTTTGTCGGTCGCCAGGAATGGCAACAGGTAGGTGAGTAGAAATACGACGATTTCTTTATCGCTATTCTCGAATTCACGCACTGTCAGGCGATGCTGCTCGCCCCTTCGGTTAACCAACAGCAGCATCAGCCAGCAAATCAGCCCCAAAAGAATTGCAACGGCTAGCCAAGGAGTCCAGGCGCTGTATGGCTGATCCTGGGCAATCTGGTTGACGGCTACAGCCCCAAGAATGGGGGCCATGGATGTAGCGACCAGTAATCCTTTAGCGAACTGATTCAGCATCCCTGCAACCTCTGTCAGGCAAGTCGAATTCGACCGGTTAAGAGTTCCTGCATCATACCCTGCTTGAGCAGTCGGGCCTTGTCGCGGCGGTCTTCGAGAGCGGCCAACTCTGCGTCCATATCGGTCAACACGTTAGTGATGGCGGTTTGCTCAGGTAATCCAGGAAGGGAGAACTCGAATGCCTTCAACAGCTTCGTATCGAGGACTCCCGCGGTGTTCCCCGCAGAGGAAACCAATTTTAGAAGATCGCCAGATCTTCCCCTTATCAGAACTGTCAAGAATCTCGGGAACAACATCGAGTGAGGAAGCAGCGCTTTTACATCCTGATTAAAGCAAACTCGATTCGTCACCAACCCACAGAGAATTTCTTTATGCAAAGCACTCCCGCGAACGAGTAGAAGGGTGGATCCTATCGGAGCAATTTTGCTCCCAGCAGCAACAGCTTCTTCGGTGACGTTGTTTTCAGAGCGCCAAATTTCGGAACAACGGAGGCTTGATGCGCTGATCCAAGGTATTTCCCCATTCCAATATGCTCCGTTACTGCGAGAGGGCGTCCCCCCGGATAGGAATGTCGCTACTTCACCCAATGTTGTTGGTATCCAGTCCCCTGAGAAACCGGAAATTCGGGTTTGGCCGGTGAGGAGTTGTTGCATGGAGGCTTGCTGGAGGTTGCGCTTTTTGGCGATCAGTTGATCCAGGCTGCTGAGCAGGGTGTCCATTTCGGACAAGGCTGCGGAAATGGCACGTTGTTCTGCAATGGGGGGGAGCACAGCCTTAATTGACCTGATCCCTGCCAGATTCATTCCTGCTTTTGCGCCTTGGTCTGTAGAGCGTTGAAACAGGCGTTGAGTGACTTCGCCAGCTAAAAAATAGCTGAGATACTTGCTATCAACTTCCGGATCTTTGAACCTGACTAACGCAATGTGCTGATTGATATATGCGGGCTTGGACAGTGATGAGTCCACATAGCCGATAATGCCGATATCAGCAGTTATTGAGATCAGTAGATCACCATCAATCAGAGCTGTTCTCTGGCCATCACTATCACCATCAGGAATTTGGACGAATTTAAGATCGGCTTGATCAATGTAAATCGTAGAGCGACTGAGGTTCGTAATGCGAACAAATAGATCGCCACGGTCAGAATAATATTCAGCCCAGCCCCGTGAGCCGCTGGTTACATATGGAGCCAGATCGCCCAGCTCACAGACTGACCAGTCGTCTGGAATTACTCCTATTTCAGTCTGCTTATAGCCCGGTTTTACATCCGCACTCATACCGCAAACCCCATCTTCGCCAGATGTCCATTGACCTTTGCGGTCAATGCTTCAACTGAAGCATTCAGCGCCGGAAGCGGCGTTGTATAGCGCTCGGCCAGTTGACGAATACGGCCACTGAGCGCCTGGGACACCCGATCCAGCTCGGTCTGCACATCGGCTTGCAGGGTGGCCAGCCATTTGTCGTCCACCACCAGGGTTTTCAGCTCGGCTTCGCTGAGCTGGGCATAGTGGACCTGCACCTTGGCATCCAGCGCCTTTTGTGCGGCTTTGACCTTCTTGCTGGCATCGGCCTCGCGCTCGATCAGAGCCAGGCACTGCTCCAGCGCCTGGCGCTCTTCATCGGCATCCAGATCGTACTTAATGGCCTTTAGGCGAGCTTTGACGCTAGCAGCGGTGAGCTTGCCCTTGTCGGTCTTGCCTTCGGCTAGAGGGCCGTCTTCGCCACCCTGTTCTTCGTCTAGCTCTTCCAGCTCACGGCTGATGGCGTCGCGCTTGGTTTCCAGCTCAATGATGGCGGCGGCTTCGGCAGCGTAATAGCGGCATACGACCAGCTTGGGGGGCAGCAGGTCAGTATTGGGTTCGCCCTGGCTTGAGCCACTGGCAATTAGCGGCTTCCAGCCGTCGATCACCAGTTGGTACACGTCATCCTGCATGGTGGCGTACCAGTAGTCCTGGAGGTGCTGGTAGACGTCGTAGGCATCCAGCAGCGGCGCGTCTTCGAAGCGATGCAGCAGATCCTCGGCCAACTCTTTGAGCAGCGCCTTGGGTTGATCGCCAATGGAAATGCCGGCGAGGTTCGGGCGGTGTTCGTCACGCCAGGCCTCGAACAGACCCGCTACCGTCTGGCGAAAGGCTTCGAATTCGGGGTGGCCGAAGATGGTCGGCTTAATCTCACTGATGGCGACTTTAAGGCTGAGATAGCCGGGGCGCAGGGGCTCGAAAAGCGCGCCGCGCAGGTTAGGCATCACCTGCCAGTAGGCATGCAGTGCTTCGATATCCCGCTCGGGGATGCCACCGTGCAGGTGGGCATCGATATCTTGCAGGTCTTCGGCTTCGCTGGTGTCGATGTAGCGAGGGATATTCAGGTTGAAGTCGTTGGCTTCGATCTCGGCCATTGGCACCAGCCGCGCGAATTTCTCCACCTTAATCTGCTGGGTGAAGGTATCGACGATCTTGTGGATGTCCTGTTCTCGCAGACGGTTCTTGTTGCCGTCCTTGATAAAGCCCTTACTGGCGTCGATCAGGAACAATCCCTTGCGCCCAGCACTACCCTCCTTGTCCAGCACGATGATGCAGGCGGGAATGCCGGTACCATAGAACAGGTTGGCTGGTAGACCGATGATGCCTTTGATGTAACCCTGCTGGAGGATGCGCTTGCGGATGGCTGCCTCAGCACCGCCACGGAACAGTACGCCGTGGGGCAGAATCACCGCCGCCTTGCCGGTGCTCTTCAGCGAAGTGAGCATGTGCAATAGGAAGGCGTAGTCGCCGTTCTTTTCAGGCGGAATGCCGTAGGTGAAACGGTCGAAGTCATCCTCTGCTGGGTTGAAACCATTGCTCCAGGCTTTGGTGGAGAATGGTGGGTTGGCGACGATAAAGTCGAATAGCTTGAGCTTGCCTATTGGGTCTTTGAAATGTGGTGCGGACAGGGTGTTGTCCTTCCAGATTTCCGCCGTGGGGCAGTCGTGCAGAATCATGTTCATCTTGGCCAGGGCGCTGGTGGCGTTGTCCATTTCCTGACCGTAGATGGCAAGGTCGAGGCCGGTGGCGCTCTTGGCTTCGTCGTGTGCCTTGAGCAGTAGCGAGCCCGAGCCACAGGTAGGGTCGTAAATGCTCTGCTTGCTGTCGGTGGCACCGGCCAAGCCGATGACCTGGGCAATGATCCGCGACACTTCTGCGGGGGTGTAGAACTGCCCCTTGCTCTTACCGGACTCGGTGGCGAAGTGGCGCATCAGGTATTCGTAGGCATCGCCAAGGATGTCGTCGCCCTGGGCACGGTTGCCTTTGAAGTTGAGGGCCGGGGTGTTGAAGATGCTGACCAAGTTGGAAAGGCGATCGACCATTTCCTTGCCCTTGCCGAGCTTCTCTTGGTCGTTGAAGTCAGCTACGTCGATGACGCCGGTGAGGTTATTAGCCTCAGCCAGGCGGGCAATGATCTGGTTGATCTTGTCGCCAATCTCCTTGTCGCCCTTGAGCGCCACCATATCGGCGAAGCTGCCGCCAGCGGGCACCTCGATCAGGGAATGGGGGTTGCCGGCATACTTGTCCGAAACGTACTTCACGAATAGCAGTACCAGAACGTAGTCTTTGTACTGCGAGGCATCCATGCCCCCGCGTAGCTCGTCGCAGGATTTCCACAACGATGAATAGAGTTCGGATTTCTTGATGGCCATCTTCTTGCCTTACCGCTTGAAGAGCGGAGTTATCGGGTCAACCTTTCCAGTCAGGGAAGGCGCTGACTTAGTCACGGTGTTCGGGATGAGCGGGCTAAGGGATCAGTTCTGTAATGCCCATTGCTTTGCTCCCAGCGCGGCCTGCCTTTCACGTAGCCGTTCTATCTCTTGCTGAATCTCGAATTCTTGCTGGACGATCTGAGCAACCTTCGCCATTTCCTCTCGGCTGATGAGCGGTATTTGGAGATCTTTCAGCGCACTAAGCTGAATGGTCGGTTGGCTCGCCCCCACAGCCATCCGACTCAAAAGTGTCTGCCCCAAATCGGAACGCAGATATACCAGCAGGGCTTGGGGCATGTAGCCGTTCGGCTGTGTCGCGCGAAGGACTGCAAAGGACTGTCCGGCTACCCAGCCACCCTCTCCGGCTGTCGGCGGGGTGGGCACGATACCAACCTTGCCAATGGATCCTTTCACCGCAATGAGTAAATCGTCCGGCTGAAGGAAGTAGGTTGTAGATTTCGGCGAATCTAAGTCGAATAGAGCCTCCTTGCTCGCCGATAGAGTCATGCCGTATTGCGGAATGTCGGACGCCAGGACCTCATGCACAGCGGCCCCTGAGGTCGAGGTCGAATGCTGGCGTGCGCGTAGGACCGAGAAGTGTTCGCCGAGTGTGCTGAGTGCTACTCCCTCCAAGGCTTGATCCGCCTGCCGTGCAATGTCGTCCAGCACATAGCGACCGACTTCCAGGTTGAAGTCGTTGTCGCGAATGACCTGGAAGCTGATATCAGTTGCTGCGGGACACTCGTGTTCGCCTCGAACAAGTTTACGAAGACGCTCGATCTGACTCAGCTCGGTTCTCTTTAGAGAACCTTGGTTATGGAACTGGTTGTCAGTAGCGTTGATGAATCGAACGCTTTTTGCCGGGCGCGTTGTATTTAGAACCAGGATGGTTGCTGGCAAACTGCTGCCGCCGAAGAGACCAGGCGGCAAAGCAATGACCGCCTCAATAGCTTGGCGCTCGACCAGCATCTGCCGCAGATTACGTTCCGCTCCGACGCTAAACAGCACTGAGTTAGGTACAACGGTGATGATACGTCCCCGAGTTTGAGCCAGTAGGTGTTGTAGCTGGAGCACGCTCCCTGAGCTGGTCTTTTCTGTGAAGCGGCTGAACAAATCCGATTCGACAACTTCCCTTTCATAGCGCACGCCCATCGGCACCACGGCCACAGCTGTGGCAAAACCCTTCAGCTTTCCATTTTCGGTGTATCGCGGTGCTCGAACTGGATCCGAGGTTGCTACTTGCCAATGTCCAGTGGCGGGTGAGACCAGAGAAAGAACCTGGCTAGCCAGCCCAGTTGCTGGCGATTCAAGACAGGCTTCGTGGCCAAGCCCTACAACACGAGCGGTGAGCTGTCCGGAGAAATCCCAGGGGGTGTAGATAGGACCTACGTTTGTGTCGACCAAGCTGATCAATAGATCAGCCAAGCTCGGTGCCAGGCTGAGGACGTTTTCTTTGTCGACCGCCCAGTAAGCGACATCGTCTGCGGTCCATTGGCCCAGTAGACCCTGGGCTCCCAGATCCGACACCTTCCTGATCAACGGATCGACGCTCCCGGCTTCAAGAGTTGCGCGAAACGGCAGCTCCATAGATGGGGGCAGGTCTAGGACGTGGCAATAGGCCCTCCAAAGCTCGGCTGGTGTTTTGCCCAGTTGTTGATCAAGGCGCAACGTCTCTGCGTCCAGCATTTGCTCGGAGCGCTTCCACCAGCTAATCGCCATGAGAACAAGGGCGGTAACTTCTTTGGCCGTCGTACTGGTCTGCCGGACGCTGTCGGCTAACTGCCAATAGATTTTTTCGTTGAGATCCACGTGAGGTCCTTGATGACTACGCGAGCGCAGGCGGCGGAGGTTGGTAACTGTGGACGCAGGCTAGCATCAAAAATCAGGTACATCAATAAGGTATTGACTACTTTTTATAGTATCGCTATAGTATGCGACAGTTGAGAGGAGCTACCTGTACTGCTCTTCAGTGGCGGGTTCCGGTGGCATCATCGAGATGCCAGTGGAGCAAAATCTCCTCTAGGGGGAAGGCATCGATGAGCATGTCGGTGAGAAAATCTAAGCGGTCAACAGTCAGGGGATGAATGCGCACAAACGTTTCCAGCACTTCCGAGAGCCTGATGCTCAAAGGAAGCACCTCCTCTTCTTCTAGCGGTGAGATGATCAGCTCCATGCCGAGGCTGGGGTTATCCCGCAAGTCATAAGCGTCGACCAGATAAACGATGTGGTACGGCTCAAGAATTAAGCGAATATCTGAGAAGTTCAGTAATAGCGCAAGATCTTGCCGTGGCCAGTAGTTAAGTCTCTTGATGTCAAAATTTCCAGCTTCATCGAAAAGCTTACGAAGCCAAGGCTTATGTTTGCTCATATTTGGACCTCTCTAAGATGCTCAGCTTGACCGTTTGTCTGAAATAATTTGAGCGGTAGAAGTAATTATATTTATTACAATATTATTGTTGATTGATAACTTACTGATTATCTGAGGTTTTTTTGCTTTGATCTTTTTGGATGTAGTTAGCTTCTTATTATCTTGACTTTGCCTTGCTCAGTTGTCGATTCGATCAGTTGAGCTTTAAGAAAATTGGTAAATACTCAAGGTGAAAGAGGATAGCTCACATGATTAAAGATCAAAAAACTTCAGGCTGCGTAAGAGATGTAACCCGTCGTACTCATCGAGGGCGACGTGCGCTGGCCTTCTTCTCTCAGAAAAACTCTGACCTGGAAGTGCGGGTTGAATCTGGTCTGGAACTGGATGTCGGCTTGTTTCTAGAGTCCGACCCACGCGTATTGAAATACGCCGCGCAACCCTTTTTCCTTGAGCTGGTGACCGGCCGGATCTTTCAAAAGAAAGAAGACTGCCCCAAGATCAGCGGTAGTAAGCCTCGCTGGTATACACCTGATTTTCTGTGCCGGATGCACGATGGGTCGCAACTTGCCATTGACGCTAAGCACTCAAATTTTCATAAACGCTTTGATAAGCGTCGTCCTGAAATTACTGCGGCTTTGAAACAACTTGGCATAGGTTTCTGCGTGATAGCTGAAGATGCGGTGGAGTCATCCGCACGTTTCAATCTCTGTTCCATGCATGGACTACGAGCCCCCTGTCACAGAGAGTTTGTAGCGACTGCGATAGAAGAGATAAATAAACTCCTTGAACAGAGCCAAGTTTGGCATTCAGTAGATCTGGCAACTCACTTGAGTGGAGGCAGGCCCGCTGTCCTCGCAGGAATTCTATCTGGTTTGCTGAGCGCTAATCTACGCAGCCCCTTGTTCGATACGGAAAGTTTGCTAACGGCGAGCTATGGAGACTTGTCCCACTTCATTCTTCTGGAGCTGCCGAATGATGGAGTTTAAGGTCGGTGCTTTGGTCATGCGCGATACAGAGCGTCTGCGTGTTTCCGCTATTCGCCCAGAGGTTTCGCAGATTTTGCTTGAGGGAAATCGTGGAGAACAGTTCATTTTTCAAGTTGATGAATTCAATACGCTAGTGGCCAGTGGGAAGCTCAAGCCGCTATACGCAAATCAAGCGGCACGCGGAGTTTCGATACCATCACGGCAGCTGACCGAAAGCGAGCGGAGACATTTGGATTGGCGTATTGAACTGCTAGAAATACTTGATGGGGCTGAGGCCCAGGTAACATGGGCTGAGCGTATGAAGGCACTTACCGAATATTGTAAGTTGGGTAATCGCCGGTTGCCTTCACAAAAGACCCTGACTCGTTGGATGCACCTTCGTCGTAGTGGACTTGGCCCTGAAGCGCTCGCGCCTCGATTGAGTTGTCGTGGTCGAAAAGTGCCGGAAATCCACGAAGATCCTTTTGAAGAAGTCATCATGGACGAAATAATCAATACTTATTGCAATAGCGACAAGCTTGGTCTGGCGCATATTACTAGATTCGTAAATGACAAGTGTCGTGAATTCTCAGCAACGAGTGGCTTGGCATTTCGTGGCATTTCTAGACGAAGCGTAGGGCGTCGGATTCACCGTCTAGCACATTCCCTAATAACACCTGGGAAAATCGACAAGGCTACTTTCGATCAAGATATGCGTGTGGCATTGAACGATATTTTTACCGAGCGTCCCTATGAGCGAGTGGAAATTGACGCTGCCAAGCTGCCAATATTTTGCGTAGATGTTAATGGTGTTGTTATTGGTCGTCCATGGCTATATGCCGCACTCGACTGCGCTAGTTCAGTTCCCATTGTCATCGTTCTTTGTATTCAGTCACCTTCGCAGGAGTTTGTATTGCGTGCATTGGAGTTCGCCTTTACACCTAAAGGCGTTGAGTTCAGTAGGAAATACGGATTGCGTAACGAGTGGCCAGCGCCGGCAGCTATAGAACGTGTCGTTCTGGATAATGCTGTTGAGCACCATGGTGGTGCGGTACTTAGTGCGCTTCGGTTTTTGGGAACTACTGTGGATTATCCCCAAGCCGGAAAACCGCAACACAAACCTTTTATCGAGCGCTTTTTCAAGAAGCTAAATGACTCATTGATCTACACGCTACCTGGCTCATTTAAAAGACGGGCTCAACACGACCAAAAACTTACTGAGAAAGCCATCGCCGAGGCTTGGTTTACAGTTGAACAGTTGGAGCAGCAGATTATTAGGTGGGTTGCCGATGTGTATATGCAGCAGCCTTTGGGACGGTTGGTAGATCGATTCGGCCCACACACGTCGCCAGCACAAGCTTTGGCAATACTGAAGAAGCAACACGTGGTGTTGCCTCCACCTGATCCTGAGCGATTTAGAGCGGCTTGCCTACGTTACAACAGTGAATTGATGGTGCTGTCGCGCGAGGGGGTTCGCTGTGATGGCGAACGATTCCAGAGTCCTGCACTGGGTGCGCTCTTCCGAGAGCTGGGTCCGAAACATAAGGTTGAGGTTCGCTACAACCCGCTGGATTGCACAGTAGTTTCGGTGGTGCATCCTCGTGATTCGCAGCAAATCATTGAGGCATTCAACCGACGTAGAGGTATGCCGAAGATCAGCTTCGACGAGGCGCGTGCAGCCCGCCGTCGAAACTACATGAGCGACGCCGAAATGTCCGGGGAACAGTACCACAAGGATCAAGTCGAGCAGCAGCGGGCTGTCCAGCAGCAAAGCCGCTCGCGTCGGATGCTAGATCGTAACCGGGCCGCTAGGCAGCAGCTCCAGGCGGAGGTTATGCGTGAGCAAGAACATACCGTTGTTGTTCCAGAAATGCCCCCAACGGCGGGCCTTGCTACTCCTATTGCAGCCCCACGTCGCAAAAAAGGGGGGGCGCAATGAGCATTGCCAGCACCGAGCTGATTGTTCACCAGCAGTTTGACCAAGCATTGGAGCGTGCCAATCAAGTCATTCGCCGTGCCCTGGGGGGGGAGTCGCTAATGCTGCCGATTCTGGGCCCAACTCGTGTGGGTAAATCCCAGCTTGTTGAGGAGCTGGTTGCTGCCTATCCGAGCGTAATGGTCGAAGGGGTTCGTCGCCAGCCTCTGGTAAGAGTGAAAGTGCTGGGTCGGCCGACTCGTCGCAGCCTTTCTGAGTCCGTAATGATGGCTTTGAAGGCTCGCCGCTACGGGCGCGCCAGTGCGGACGAGCTAATGTCACGGGTCTGCGATTTGCTGCGGATTGTGGGTACACGCGTGCTGCTATTCGAAGAGATGCAGCAGTTTGTGGAGGGCATGTCCTCGAAGGCAACCAGAGAAGCCGCTGATTGGTTGAAGATCATTGCTGAGGAGCTGGGTATTTCCCTGATCTTGGTTGGGCTGCCCATAACGACTGAGATGTTTCAGCGCAATGAGCAATTGCGTGACCGCGTTGAGCGAGTACAAGAGATTCGCCCGTACAACTGGAATGACCCACAGGAGCAAGCAGAGTTTCGGCAGACGTTGAACGCCCTGCTAGAAGCCTACACCGAGGCCAACTGGAGCATCCCTGTCGCACAAGATTCCGATTTCTTGGCACGTGTTTATGGGTCTTGTTTGGGGCGGGTCGGGATGCTCATCAAGCTGTTTACTGCAATGGAGCATTCCACGCGTAAGCAGGTAATCGACTATGCCGTACTGAAAAAAGCGCATGACGAGACCATTCAAACCGACTTTCTCTGCTTCAACCCCTTCGACACAGATCGAACACTGACGCACAACGTGTTGGTGGAGAGCTATGTTCGGGTGCTCATGGAGGCACACATGTCAGTGCCGAAAGCACGTTACGTGAAGGGGGTGGCATGAGCTTGCCGGTTGTAGTGACGCCCATCGCAGATGAAAGTCTGCCTGGTCTGCTGATGCGGGTCAGCGAGCGCAATATCATTCCCAACGCGCTTCAACTCCTGCGTTCGTTGAGTATAAAACCTCGTCTCGAGTATTCCGCCGAGCATGTGGAGGTACTGGCTGCCGAATGCGGTGTTGCGGTTGAGCAGTTTCTGGTTCGCAATCCTTCGCGTCAAGCGACAACCACCCTCCTAAAGCCGCGGTTTCAGCGCCTTTCTGTCATACCGGTGTGTCCTGCGTGTTTGGGGGAGCAAGGCCACCTACGCCAGGCCTGGAGCCATGATCTAGTGGTGGCGTGCCCTCATCATGGTAGTGCTCTGGTTGATACCTGCCCGAGCTGTGACACACCTTTGGCTTTGGATCGTCAACGTGTGGATACGTGTGACTGCGGGCAAGTATTGTCTAACTTGCCGAGTAACCCAGCTACGTCGGCTGAGCTGGCGATTGCTGCCTTGCTACAAGACTGCCCTCACAAGGCACGGCAGAGCCTGCCCGAGGCTTTTCGAACTGACTCGGCACCGGCGGATATCGCCGAGTTTCTTGAGTTCCTTGGTGCTCATTTGAGCCTCACAGGGGACTCTAAATCTCGCAAAGCGCCCCGCCCTAGAACGATGACCGAGTCGCGTGAGCGCATCGGTCGTATCTGGCCGCTACTGGATCAATGGCCGAAGGGATTTACCACTGCGATTGATCAGCGTCTTCAGCGGACTGAGGGGCCGGGTCTAGCGAAGCGGCTGGGCGGCTGGTACCGCATGCTGCATAAAGAATTTGCGACGCCCGACTATGACTTTGTGCGGGATACCCTCGCGCGGCATGCCGCGACGCACTTCGATGGCCACCTTAACTTGCGCCTGAGCACGATTGATCCGGCCTTGGTCGCTGAGAAGTGCTGGCTATCCCCGGCAGAAGCGGGTCGTTTGATTGGCATCGGCTCGCAGCTTCTGGCGATGGCAGTGACGACCGGCGAAGTGCCGGGCAGGGTCAGTACGGCGGGGGCTAATCGTTATGTCTCACTGCATCGCGACGAGGTTGAGAAGATCAGGCGAAATCGACTCGCTTATCTGTCCGCGACTGAAGTGCGCAATCGCCTGGGGGTATCAAAAGTCCTGTTCCAGCGGCTGAGACAGGCTGGGGCTTTGCGCTGCTACAGCAAGAAGCAACGCCCAGCCCTTGTATCGGCAGAGTTCCGTGAGAAAGAGGTCGAGGCCTTGATCGCCAGCTTGACTGCCTACCTACAGGGCCGTGACATACCCGTTGAGCAACAACTGGGCTTGCATGACTTGTCGGCTCGACATGGGCTGAGGCTTGATCAGATCAGCAGCGTTCTTCAGCACGTTCTGGATGGTCGTCTGAGGCCGGTTTGTCACAGGGCGGAACAGCCCGGTTTGGCTGGTCTGCGCTATGACCGCCACCAGGTTGAGGCGGTGCTGGCGGATTCGGTGGAAGCATCGCGGGAGCCAACGTTGCTGATCACGGACCTAGTCCGAATGCAGGGCTGGAAGCACGAAGTCATTCTTGGCTGGATCAAAGCTGGCCTCCTCACCACTGTTGAGGAACAACGCGGACGTCAGATGGTAACGGTGATCCCTGTTTCGTCGTTGCTGGCGTTTCTCTCGCGTTACTTGGTGTTGGCAGATGCAGCACGACGGATGAGTAGCAAATCCAATTGGATCCTGCGCGGGCTGATGCCTGCGGGTGTCCACGCGGTTGGTGCCGCCGCTCTGCAAGGTGGTGGTCAGCGCGGTGTGCTGATTGAGATCGATGCGGTTGTGCATGCCGCTCAGTGGAATAAGCGTGTAGCGCAGCCGGAATCGGCGGAGGTCACTGAATGAGGGGGCTTGAGGATGCATATGCGCGGGCACACCCGCTCTGCGTAAACCTGGTTCTTTGCGTAAACCTCGCAGATTTACGCAGCACTTTGTGTTTACGCATCTGGCGTGCAGCTGCATTGAGGAGCGACGTATGTTGACGCCGCACAGATCGCAACAGTTGCTTGCGGCCTTACTCGAAGACTACCCGGGCCAAATCATCACGGGCTACATCCTGGATGCCCAGGTGCAGAGCTACTGCTTGGTTGGGAATATCTATAAGTCACGGTCTCACCAGGACGGTGAACGAGTCATCGCGGAGATCGATGAGGTACTCGACTACGGCGACCGCTTCTTAGTGCTATCAGGCGAATACGACTGCTTTGTCATCGTTAATTTTCACCCGCATGGAGGACGCCGCGCGATGACGAAGACTCTTGAATTGTTCGAAAACGCGGCACGGCTGGGTTCGAAATTTACGTGCCATTGAGGGGGCCGGGCCGCGCTCCACTAGTTCGTGGTGGGTGAGGCCGTGGTATTCGAGGATTCGAACCGGCTTCGCATAACGCAAGATCGGTTAAAGGTCGGGACGACCCAAGGCCGCCGAATACTCCAGGACATGAGGAGTGATCGCGATGAGTGAGCAAGGTCAGACCGATACCGCTATTCACTGCGCGTTGTGCGGAAACGCCACACGTGTACCGGGCTACGGCCAGCAGTTCGGTAGCTTGCAGGCGCTGTGGGGCTATGGCTCGAAGCATGATGGCGAGCGTTACTGCGTGCATCTGTGCGAGCCCTGCTTCTTCGGGACGCTGGCCTACCTTCGCCAGCAGCGTCGCATCCACGCCCAGTGTGATGACGAGCAGCCAACAGCTGCCCAGATGTTTGGTCGGGTCGCGCGTGATGACTTTTTCCGCGAGTCGTAACTCACATCCAATGCCATGGATATAACGATGCGTATTCACTTGCTGTCCGATTTGCACAACGAATTCAGAGTTTTTACCCCACAGGCACTTGATGCTGACGTGGTGATTTTGGCCGGTGATATCGACGTCAAAACGCGTGGTGTGGCTTGGGCCAAACAGACTTTCTCCGGTCCTGTTCTATACGTGCCGGGTAACCACGAATATTACGGTGGCCATCTGAGCCGTACCTTGGAAAAAATGCGTGCGGCGCAGGATGAGCAGGTGCGGGTGTTGGATCGAGATGAGGTCGTCATCGCCGGTGTGCGATTTCTTGGAGCCACCATGTGGACGGATTTTGCAGCGACCGGCAACCCACCCATCGCGTCCTTCAGTGCGCAGAACGCGATGAACGATTTCTGGCAGATCCGCACGGAAAACTACCGCCTTATCCGGCCTGCTGACTTGGCGGAACAGTCCGTGAAAACCCGTGATTGGTTGCGTGCCAGGCTGGCGGAACCTTTTGAGGGTCACACGGTTGTGATCACCCATCACGCCCCTACCCTACGTTCGCTCCAGGACAACCCCCATTCTGGGAGCCATATGGATGCGGCCTATGCCAATCGTTGGGAAGATCTGATGGGAGGCGATCAAGTGGATCTGTGGGTGCATGGTCATTCGCATACGGCGGTCGACTACGACGTTGCAGGCACGCGAGTCGTGTGCAATCCGAGGGGTTATCCCGGCGAAGACACGGGTTTCAATCCTGGGCTGATACTGACGCTGCCTATGCGGGAATGAGCCGGTACCGCTGGCGCCTTATGCCTGTTGCAGCATTTTTTGCACTGTGAAGGAGGCGTTCTCAATGCGTGAAGAGTACGACCGCGCCCAACTGCTCGATGAAGTTTGGGCTGAGCCGGTGAGCGTCGTGGCGCCCCGCTACGGTTTGTCCGATGTCGGGCTGAAAAAACTCTGTGCGCGCTTGCAAGTGCCAACGCCAACACGTGGCCATTGGGCAAAAGTGAAAGCCGGACGGCGCATCCCGCCAAAGCCGAAGCTGAAAGAGTTTAAAGGCGACCCCAGGCACCTGCTCAAACCGCATATTTCGCTAGTGATTCAGGCAAAAGAGCAGGCATTGGAAGATGAGCGCCTTCAGGCGGTGACGATCTATGAACAGGACCCTGCTAACCGGATCATTGTGCCGGGCCGGGTGACGCGCTGGCACCCCTTGGTGGCAGCTACTCGCGATGCCTTCCATAAAACCCACAAGGACAGTCGCGGCTTTCCCTTACCGGGTAAAGAGCTTGATATTGCGGTCTCAGTAGAGCAACGGTCACGAGCGCTGCGCATAGCTCACGCGTTAGTTCGTGCATTGGAAGCGCGCGGCTTTCGGCTCTTGGAAGGTAGGCGGAACCTGGAAGTTGAGATGTACGGCGTGCGACTGCCTTTGAGCATTGTGGAGCCCAGCACGCGCTCGGATTATGTACCGACAGACGCTGAGAAAGCAGCGAAGGCACGCGGAGGTTGGAGCTACTGGCCCCGTTATACCTTCACTCCTTCAGGCCGCTTGGAGGTAAGGGGCGACGGAAGCTATGGCAGTACTGTTCGGGACGGGATACGTCAGGCCGTTGAAGAGCAGCTCAACAAACTGATGGTTCTTATGGCCAGGCGGGCCATAGGCATCCTGCGTTTCCGCGAGGAAATGGCGCGTGCGGAGGCGGTGCGGCAAGCGAGGCGTCTGGAGGTACTGGCGCAGAAAGCTGCTCAGGACGCGGAAAAGGAGAAGCTGGAAACGCTGCGGGCTGTTGCACGGCGCTGGCAAGAGGCGCAGTTGATTCGTGCGTATCTCGATGAGCTTCAGCAAGGGGCTCAATCAAGTGAAGGCGGGTTGAGCGATGCTCAGATCGACTACTTACGTTGGGGGCGAGCCAAGGCAGACTGGTTGGATCCTTTGATCAACGAGCCTGATCCTATTTTGGACCAGATCATTCATGTCCCGTACTGAGGGGCCGTGGTGTGGTTGAGTGGAATCCCGATCAACCGGTTGTGCTGGACGCTCTGGGGTACTGGAGCCGCGTTGGCATACCCGCGTCTGGCTTGGAGCTGATCCAACATGTACGACGTGGCTTTGACTACAGAGTACTTGCGCGCTTGGCGGAATCTTCCGGTTTTAGTATTCGAACGCTGGCAGCCGCGTTGGGGGTCTCGGCCTATGCTATTCGCCAGGCACGGCGCAGTGGGAGATGGTCGTCGACACAGAGCGACCGACTATTTCGTGCTGCGCGAGTTCTTAGCGCAGCTCAGGTTCTCTTCGGGGGAGACTGTACGCTGGCTCATCGTTGGCTCACTACGTCGCAACGTGGGTTGAATGAAGAGCCTCCGCTTGCTTGGCTCATGACCGACGTGGAGGCGCAGGCGGTATTGGACTTGATTGGCCGCATAGATAATGGCCTAGTGACATAGTCGCGCAAGCAGCATCGACCATTGGCCAGCTATCAAATGAATTTCAGCGGGCATACGCTCGGCCTTGCGTTTGCCACACAGGGAGGTGTCGATGAGCTTACATGAACAGCAGGCACGCTTCAGGCGACTGCTCTCGGAGCATGCTGCATGGCGTTTGCTGCACGCAGAAAATGCTCCCATCATCCTCGCCTTTATCAATGACCTCTTTGCTCAAGACAGCGAAGTGTCATTCGGCAAGGCGCGTGTGGCGTTGGAGGCGGAACTGCCGGTCTGGCAGGAGATTCATGGCTTACATGACAACGCCAGCACCTATCTGCGGCAGTGGATTCAAGCGGGCTGGTTACGGGAGTTGGATGACAAGGTCACTCGGACCGATGCCTTCGAGCTGGCATTGCGTTTTGCCCAGAGTTTGGATCAGCGAGATAGCAATGCCACGGCCTCACACCTACGTATTGTGCAGGACGCTGTCCGAGATTTGGCTGTCGCTCTGAGTCCAAACCCGGAAGAGCGAATCACCCTGCTAACTGCCCGACGCCAGGAACTCGACCTGGAGATCGAGCGCTTGCGGATGGGAGAGGTACCGGAACTGAGTGCGCCAGAGCAGCGTGAGCGCATTCGAGTGCTGTATCAGTTGACGTCGGTACTCACGGGCGACTTCCGCCGGCTGGAAGACGAGATTCGTCAGCTCGATCAGCGCATGCGAGTCCGCATGATCGAGTCGGAGTCTGGGCGTGGTGAGGTGGTGAAAGCGCTCATGGAACATGAAGGCGAGCTGCTTCAGACTGATGCCGGCCAGGCCTTCGATGGCTTCTATCAGTTGCTCTGTGATCAAAATCGAATCACCGAATTTCGTGAGCAAATACGTTCGATCTTGGCTCGTCCAGCATCCCAGTTTTTGAAGTCAGACGAGCTGCGTTACCTGTCTCACCTGGTCCGCGAGTTAGGTCGGGAAAGCGAGCGGGTATTCCAGGTTCGGCGCCGGACTGAGGAAAGCCTGCGGGCCTTTGTGGAAAGCGGTGCTCAGCAAGAGCGCCGTGCAGTCGAACGTCTGCTGCGGCAGTTGGAGCGGTTGGCGGTGAATTTCAAGGAGCAGGAGCTAAGCCTCCGGGAGCCCGTATCAGTGGACTTGCCAACAGGAAGTCTTCGTGTTCGCTCACCGTCCAGTATTCACTTACGACTGCCAGAAGAGCGCCTGGATACTCGCCAGGTGGCCGCGAACACGAATAGCCATGTCGCCAGTCTCGGCATGCTGGATCACCTCAACACGGTCAAGGTGCTTGAGGTTGCTCAGGATATGAAGCGATTACTCACTGAGCATGGCCCCATGACGGTGGCAAGCATCGTTCGTCACCGCCCTATCTCGGGAGGGCTTGAGGAGTTGGTCGCCCATGTTCGGGTCGCTAAGGCGATCAGTGCGGTGATGCTAGAAAGCTCAGAAAGCCTGGTGGTCGTGGATCGGACCGGCAATTGGATTCGGGCCAATATTCCCTCATTGCTGATGTCTGCCGAGCAGTTTCCAACGGATCTGGAGGAACTCGCCTTATGAACGAGGAAGAGCAACAGTCCCAGCAGGCCCCTGCCCTGTTCGACCAGTACCGAACGAGTCCTCCTGAAGCTCCGTCAAGTCACGGCGAGGCGGAGACGTCTAACGAGTCTCCAACCGAACCCCCCGCCGGTGAGGTTCCCGAAGCTGGCATGCCACTTGAGGCCCGGCGCGCTCTGGTGTTGCTGCTTCGCCAAGGGGTGGTGATGGCTGATAGTAAACGTTTGGCATTCGAGGCGCTGTGCCGGCACGAGGGTCTGATCGCGGAGCATCTGGGCAACATGTTCATGCGCATGTTGTTAGATATGAAAGCCGGTATCGCCATCTTGCTCCAGCAGGACGCGTTGGAGCAGGACGAGGAGACGGACGAAGCGTCACGCTTGATCAACAAGCGCACGCTCAGCCTATACGACACGCTGCTTTTGCTGGTGCTGCGTAAGTACTACCAGGAGCGAGAAACTGCGGGTGAGCAGAAAATCATCATAGATATCGAGCGGATCGAGGCACTGATGACACCCTTTTTGCCGCTGACCTACAGCTCCCGCTCTGAGCGGAGGACGCTCAATGGGTCACTTGCCTTGTTGAAAGATAAGCGTCTCATCAGTGCAGTCCGCGGGGATGACGAGCGATTTGAGATCACCTCGGTGATTCGCTACGTCGTGAATGCCGATTTTCTTGAGCGCTTATTGGAAGAGTACGAGCGTCTAGCCGGTGACGCGGGTGTCAAACCGGGCGAAGAGGTGCAGGATGCTTGATGCAAATGAGGTAAGTCTGAGTGAGCTGTTCAGCACCGGCCAGATCCGTTTAGCCGAACTGTCGGTATATAACTGGGGCTCCTTCCATGGCCTCCATTCCGCGAAGATTGACCCCGAGGGGACCCTTATTACCGGTGATAACGGTGCCGGCAAGTCGACACTTATCGATGGGTTGATGGCGCTGTTGCTGCCCTCCAGTAAGGCGTCGTTCAACATCGCTGCGGCTCAAGGGGACCGTACAGATCGCACCTTGATGTCATATGTGCGAGGCAACTATGGCAAGGCCCATGACGGTAGTGAGACGGCTACCCTGCTGAAACGCTCGGGGGCTACCGCAACGGGGCTTCGGGCGCTGTACCAAGCCGATGATGGTTCGAAGATCACTTTGGCAGCCCTGTTCTGGATTACCCAGGCCAGCAATTCGCTCAACGACCTCAAGCGTCTTTTTGTGGTGGGTAAGCGCGATGTGCGTTTAGAGGAGCTATTGCATGTCTTTGGGGAGGGTAATGCCCGCGTGCTGAAGCAGCACCTCAGAGAGGATCCGCAGGTCGAGGCATTCGATTCGTTTACCGAGTATCAAGAGACCTATGTGCGCCTTTTACGCATGGAGAATCGCAATGCTCCGGCCCTGCTTTCCCGGGCGTTGGGCTTGAAGAAGATCGATGACCTCACCAGCTTGATCCGCGATCTTGTATTGGAGCCCAGTCAGGTAAAGGAGCACGCCAAGCTTGCTGTGAGTGAGTTTGATGACTTGGTTAGCGTCCATAACGAACTAGACGATGCTCGCTGCCAAAGGGATGCCCTGATCGACTTGCCAGAGACCAGCCAGGCGCTGAATCAAGCCAGGGAAGAGATTCGACGGATTTCAGATGAGCTAGCGGGTCTGCCTGTCTACTTTGGTGAGCAGTGCTCTCGGCTGTGGGGGTTGCGCCTGAAACATTGCGAGATGGAGCTGTCGCAGTTGGCGGAGGAGATGACCCGCCTTGGAACTTTGGAGGACCAAGCGACGGTACGGGTACAAGCACTGTTCCATGCTTACCAGTCGCAAGGTGGTGAGCGGCTGGAGGGATTGCGTAATGATCTGAATATGGCGACCAAGAAGCATGATGACAGTGTGCGCGATGCGCGCCTGTATCAGATGGACGCACGAACTCTAAGTTTGCCTGACACACTGGCGCTCGATGTTTTCAAGAAAAATCAGGTGAAAGCGAAAACGGAGCTGGCTGATATGCCGGCTTTACGCAAGGCGCGCCAGGATCAGTTCGCCTCCTCGGCAGCGAACCTTTCCAGTGGGCAAACACAGCTTAAGGAGCTGGCAGATGAAATCAAAGAAATGGAGTCGCGACCTGATTCCAACATTGATTCCTCCTATCAGAAGCTGCGCGACCAGTTGGTAGAGAGCTTGTCGCTTGATCCTGCGGAAGTTGTTTTTGTCGGCGAGCTTATTGATGTCCTAGAGGCGCATAGACCCTGGCAAGGCGCCATTGAACGGGCGTTGGGAGGGCACCGTACCACGCTGCTGGTGCCTGACGAGCGATATCGCTTGGTGACCAAGTGGCTGAACACTCGCCACACGGGGCTCCATGTAAGGGTGCAGGTCGTTCGTTTGAACCAGCATCCGCAGGTTGCCGAGTTTCTGCCAGATGGCTTCCTAAAAATGCTGGATTGGAAGCCGCACCCTTATCGTGATTGGCTGAAGAAGCACCTCTCGCGTTTCGATCTGCACTGTGTGGCGTCGACCGAAATACTGGACCAGACCGACTTCTCCATGACTATTCAGGGCCTGGTGCACCTGGATAAAGGACGATTTGAGAAGAAGGACCAGCAGCGCATTGATAACCCCCGTTTCTGGTGCTTGGGATTCAGTAATAAGGGGCGTCTGGCGGCTTTAAGGAAGGATCGTGCTGAGCTAGAGGTCGAGGTTAAATATCTAGCCCAGCTTACAACAGATGCGCGCAAGGCCATGGACGAACTCGAAAAGCATCTACGGGTCTGGGAGCGCATTGCCCAGCTCACATGGGCGGAAATTGATGTCCAGTCAGCTCAAGATCGGATGCAGTCGCTTAAGGACGATCTCGACGCGCTTGAACGACCTGATAGCGCGCTTGGGGTGGCGAAGGTACGTTGGGAGCAGGCAGGGGTTGAACTGAAGGGGATTCAGGGCCAGAAGGAACAGGTCAGCAAGACGGTTGGGAGACTGGAGGGTGACAAAGTCAAGGCGAGCCAGGCACAGGAGCTGGCGTTAGATGCTGCTCGGACTGGTTTGCTGGATGAGGTCAGGGAGCTGCTTGCTAAGCGTGTAGGGCAACTCAACCTTGAGGATTTGGAGAACGTTTCAGAACTCGCAAATCGTCACCGTGCAGATCTGGAGGGTGCCCGTACAGGGGCTAACAATCGAGAAATCAGAGCATCTAACAAAGCCAGTGGGATTGTTTCCGAGTTCAAAACAAAATGGCCTCTCATCGCAAACGATTGGCTTGCAGGTGTTGATGCTCTGGAAGAGTTCGTCGATCACCTGGCCCATTTGGAACAGGAAGGATTGCCAGATTTGGTCGAGCGTTTCCGGGAGCGCTTGAACCGCAACGCAACCCAATCGCTGGCCCGAATCAGTCAAACGATTCAGTCCGAACGCGAGGACATCCAGGATCGGATTGAGACGATCAACGATGTGTTGGAGCGTACGGAATTCAGACAAGGAACCTACCTTCGCTTAGGCAGCCGGGCAGAAAATTTCGAGCATGTGAAAGTGTTCAATGCGCAGCTAATGCGTGTGCTGGCGCGAGCTGGTAGTGACGATCATGACGCTCGATTTGTTGAGCTGAAGGAGCTGATCGAGAAACTGGAGAAGGCTACCAATCCCGCAACCTCGGGCAATTTGGAGAGTTTGCGACTGCTGGACTCGCGCTACCAGCTGTCTTTCTTTGCTGAGGAGGTAGAGAAAGGCAGCAAAAAGGTACGCGACGTACTGGAGTCTTCCAGCGGTAAGTCAGGCGGGGAAAAAGAGTCGTTTGCCGGCACCATTGTGGCTGCTAGTCTGGCTTATGTACTGACACCGGATGGAAGTGACCGTCCACTCTACTGCACCGTGTTCCTGGATGAAGCGTTCTCTAATACTGCTGAGGCGGTGAGTCGCCGCGTGCTCAAGGTCTTTCGAGAACTGAAGATCCACGTGAATCTGATCACCCCCTACAAAAATCTTAACCTCGCACGTGAGTCGGCGCGCTCATTACTAATTGCTGAGCGTGACCAGGACAAGCATGAGAGTCGGCTCTGCGAGGTCACCTGGGCGGAAATTGACGAGCAGTTGGCCCGTCATGAGCAGCAGAGCCTGCAAAAGACTGCTAACTCGCTGGGCATTGAAGTGGAGCCAGCTCTGTGAGGGATTGGGGGCGGCTTCCAAGTGACGCTGTTGAGGAGCTGCGCCGGCTGGAGTGGGAGCACACGGGGCGAATGCGGGAGCGACTCCTGGGCACGCGACCGCTCCCCATCCCTTGCTTGCTGAAGCCGCCTACTGGTAACCAGGCGCTTGAGGATCTTGACCATTTCCATGGCTACATCGCGGCCTGGCGTAAATGGCCATGGCCACATCAAGTAATTTGGGTGACTAAGCGATTTCGACAATTGGGTGACTTTGAGGTCCCCATTAAGTTGGAGATCGAGTCAACGCAAGCCCTCATTGCTGCGCTGGGGGACGAGGTTGTTGAAAGAAGCAGGGGCTGGGCTGAGCGAATGGAGCCGTTGCTCTCGTTGGATAAGGCGCTGTTCACTACCCTCATCAAGCAGCTTGGGGAGCTGGAGAGGCTTTCCATGACGGACATTCATTTGCTGGCCTGTCTATTGCCGCAACTCCAGCGTGGAATGGGCCGGCGTCGATACTTACGAGCCCTGCCACTCCAGAAGGTGGATACCAAGTTCGTGGAGCTGAATCAGAGCCTAATTACCGCTCTGCTGGATGCGATGCACAGCCAGGAGGTTTCGGCTCATGGCGGTTTAGAGGCTTGGCTGGATTGTCGCGCCACGCCATATAACTGGCTCTACGTAAAACCACTTTGCTCTGACGTGAAAGGTCGCCTTGCTGGGCTTGATCTCGTTCGGTTGTCCTTGGAGCAACTGATGACCTATCCGTTGCCCGCTAGAAATGTGCTCGTGATTGAAAACCTCCAGGCCGGCTACGGGCTTCCTGAGTTGCCAGGCACCATCGCAGTGTTCGGCGGAGGCGCAAATACGGCCTGGCTACAAGCCGATTGGTTGAAGGACAGGCGGGTAGGTTACTGGGGTGATCTCGATACATGGGGGCTGAAATTCCTCGCCGATGCACGATTGAGGCAACCCCATGTTGAGGCCGTGATGATGGATCGCGAAACGCTGGTCGCCTATGTTGATCGAGGGGTATGCGAAGAGCGGCCAGCCGAGCTACCGGAGTACGGGTTGACTCCTGCCGAGCGGGCCCTGTTTGACGATTTACGAGCCAGTCGATTAGGGGTTGGCCGACTGGAGCAAGAGCGGTTGTCTCAGGACTACATAGAACAGCACTTAGTCGCCTGGCTTCATGCCGCTGCTGCGTTATAGTGGCATCTGGCTACTCACTCGGCCCCCACAGCATGGTGTTGTGAGATGGCTTAGGTAGCGGAATCGACAGGCAGGAGGCTAGCGAATGGGCGAAAAAGACGAACTCTTGGCATCTATTGCCAGGACCATCAGCACGTATCGTGAGGGCGAAATTGCCGCGCCAACGCCAGATCATGTTGGGCGTTGGGTTAGCCAGTTCACCCCAGATAGTCAGCTCTCATTTCTCCGGGAATTTGATCACGTGATTCGGCAGACCTTCTTGACCAAAGAAGTCGTGGCTCGTTTCCTGAGCAATCTAGTCACGAACGAGAAATTGGCCGGCAAGGACCCGAAAGCATTTTGGTCCTGCGCTAATTTCCTGCGGGTTCAGAAGGCAGGGCAGAGTCAGAAGGAAATGGTCAGTCTCTTTGGGGAGGTGCTTCAGCAGCAGTGTGGCCTAAAGCTCGCCGACTGCGGGGTGGCAGGTGGCGACTACATATACCTCGATGATGTGCTGTTTACTGGTGGGCGGGTGGCGACTGACCTTCAGGCCTGGATTACTGACAAGGCTCCGCAGAATGCGGTTGTTCATGTGATTGTGATGGTCCTTTACACAAGCGGTCATTACTACATCACGAGCAATCGCTTGAAGAAGGCCATAGAGGCTTCAGGCAAGAATATTCAGCTCCATTTCTGGCGCTTGGCCGAGCTGAAGAATCAGAAGAACCAGAAAGACTCTTCTGACGTGCTCTGGCCCGCAGTAGTCCCGACAGAGGCTGCCGTGCAGGCATACGTAGCCGCAGAGCAGAAGTATCCCCTGGCCTTGCGAAAGATGGGTGGAGCGTTGGGAATGTTCTCCTCGGAGCAGGGACGCCAGTTGCTGGAAACCGAGTTCTTGATCGCGGGAGTCAAGATCAGGTCGTTGACCCAGTCCCCCAAAGATTTCATCCGGCCCCTCGGATGTGGCAATTTTGGAGTAGGCTTTGGGTCGCTCATAGCGACGTACCGGAACTGTCCCAACAATTGCCCATTAGCATTATGGTGGGGTGACCCCCAGGTCAATGCAGGCGCGCTCCATTGGTACCCATTGTTGGCGCGCAAGACTTACGCAGCGCCAGAGAATGTCTTTAATGCCCTCGACGATCTCAACGTTTAAGACGACCGGTAACCTCCGTACCTACCATCGGGCGGAGGTCGTTGTCGTCTACAAGACGCGGGATAGCTTTGGTGGTTTGTCGAACATGGCCGCAGGATTCCCGCTTCAGGTTAACGGAGTTCGGATACTGACTTCTGAGGCGCTCTATCAGGCGTGCCGGTTTCCGCACCTACCCGATGTGCAGCGCGCCATCATTGGGCAGCACAGCCCGATGACGGCGAAGATGAAGAGCAAGCCATATCGCAACGAGTCACGCTCGGACTGGGATCAAGTTCGCTTCAAGGTTATGCGCTGGTGCTTGCGTGTAAAGCTAGCGCAGCATTACGAGGCATTTGGCCAGCTACTGCTGGCCACTCAAGATCGCCCCATCGTCGAGCAGTCTCGCAAGGACGACTACTGGGGAGCGAAGGCCAGTGGCGTGGCCGACGAAGTACTGATCGGCCAAAACGTTCTCGGACGGCTACTAATGGAGCTACGGGAGCAGCTTAAAAGCGATACCACGGGTGAGTTAAAGATGGTCGCTCCGTTGGCAGTTCCGAATTTCTTGCTGCTTGGGAAGCCCATTGGAATGGTGACTGAGAGTCCAGTTCTTCGAGAGCCCAAAGGTCGGCAGTCTGCCCTGTTCTAATGCCTGAAAAAACTGATGGTGGTCTGGGCAGTGTGAGACCTGTAATCGTTCTGCCAAGCTGTGTTTAGCCAAGGAAATTAGGTGGTTGTTTGCTTTGATGATTGCTGAGATTACACGATTCCTCCGGTCGAACCCTGGGGTCAAGGGAAGAGAAATTGCCCGGCAACTAGGGTTGGAAAAAGGGATGGTTAACTCCCTTCTCTACAAGAATCCCAAGACGTTCACCCACGATGATGAGCAACGTTGGTCATTGATTGCGTCGAGCAAGCTGACCGTCGCGCTTGAGGAAGAGGCATGGGTTGGCGCTGCTTCATTTGAAGATGTGCTTGCCGTAACTGGATCGCCGCTGGATGAGACCTGTTCGGAGGTCGAGTTCATTGTGCCCAAGGGATGCAAGATCATGATCGACGCAGCCGCCCGGATTTTGGCGCTGTGCAATCAGCTTGTAATGCTTGGGAAGACCGTATCGATTGACTTTAGCGCGTGCAAAACAACGCTGACGTACTTCAATCGGCTAGGTTTTTTTGACCACCTCGCTGGGGGGGTGGACGTGGTTCCGGAGCGTCCTTCTCAGTCAGGCGCTGCAACCTACCGTGGCAAGAATGACGGTGTAGTTGAGCTTGCCTCGATTGACCCCCACATTCCAGATGAATCCATCCCCAAAAGGCTGAAAAACAGTCTGGTGAAGTGTGCCGGTGAGCGGTATTCGCAGTCCGCGTTTACGTTCATTTCTGAGCTGTTCGGCAATGTGCGGGATCATGCAAAGTCTGAAATTCCGGGCTTTGCAGCGCTTCAGCACTACCCGAAAGGTGGCAAGATCCAGACGGTGATCTCTGACAGCGGGATTGGCATTGTGGGAAGCCTTCAGCCCGTTCTGGCGCACAAGTACCAGGAGCTTTCTCGAACGCTCGATTTTTCGAAACCTGAAGCAGGCCCAGAACTGGTATTGCACGTGTTTAAGCAGGGCCGAATCTCCAGTTCTGATGATGATGGCCGGGGGCTCGGGTTGAAGCGAAGTGGTGACGTGGCCGCCGATTTCAACGCCACCGTTACGGTCCGGCAAAAAAACTTCGAGTTGACAATTGTTTACAGCGATGGCCGACTCAATCGCAGTGACCATCGGCTAGATATGCCGACCATCCTAGGTACCCATATCTGCTTCGACTTCTTAATTGACAGCTAAAGCTCTCTCGTTAAACTGAGCAAATGAATCAGAAATCCATCACTGTCAAGCTAATAGACTTCACTGAGGATGACCACCCCTTTGGCAACGTCCAGGGCAAGGCAACCTTTGGGAAACTACTCGAATTCGTTGACACCCATCCGCAGTACTCCATTTTTGGAGTCTCCCTCGCCGGCATCGAAGCGACGGATGCGTCCTTTCCGCGAGAAAGCGTGGTTGCTGTCGCCAAGCTTTTCAGGGGCGAGCGCGGCTTCTTCCTTAAGGATCTCAAAAGCCGAGATCTATTGGATAACTGGAACTATGCAGCCCAGGCCAAAGAGATTCCTCTGACTGTCTGGACAGACGACGGCTATGACTTCATTGGGCCAGAGATTAGCCCTTCCACCAGAGAGCTGTTGGATTGCGTGCTGTCACAGGGCACGGCTACTGCTGCCAAGGTGGCCGAAGCCCTGCAAATTTCGGTTCCTAATGCCAGCACTAAGCTGAAAAAGCTCAAGGATCAGGGTTACATCCTTCGAGCCGAAGAGACGGCCGAGTCAGGTGGCATTGAGTACGTCTACCTCGCTATCGGTGATTCTGCTTAAACTGCTTTACAAAATCAGAATGGAGGCGTAGCGTTTGTTTCGACTCCAGGGGTTTTCTTAACTCCTGGTTAAACTGGATCAGTAAAGCAGATTGGTGATCGATATGGCGACAAATCCTCCAGCAGGTGACGGGCATCGCAATGGTGCGGTGCGTCAGCGCTCCCAAACCCAGACCCCGTCTGGTCATTGGGTCAAACGCGACACGGAAACCGGCCAGTTCATGGACGTTAAAACGTCGGACAAAACGCCGTTCAAAGGCGTCCGGAAAGAGAAATAGGAGAACTACGCATGAGTGCGAAATACGAGATTTTCCTGGGGGCGGATCGCCAGTATTACTTCCGCTTGAAGGCGCCGAATGGCGAGAAAATCCTGGCCAGTGAAGGCTATACCACCAAGGCGAACTGCCAGAATGGTATCCAATCGGTGAAGGTGCATTCGCCATACGACACCAACTACAAGAAGCTGACGTCCGTTAACAGCCAGTACTACTTCACCTTGCACGCTAGTAATGGGCAGGTGATCGGCAAGAGCGAGACCTATACCACTGCTCAATCGCGAGACGGTGGCATCACAGCAGTCAAGGCTTACGGCCCAACTGCTTCGGTAGTCGATCTCACTTAACCGGTCGTACCTGTGAAAGCCCCCGCGTTGCGGGGGCTTTATTCGAACAGATGATGCATGAGTAAGGCGGGCGCAAAATTCGAGCGCATCATGGGCCCTACTCAGCAGACGGTTATCCGCTATTGATTGTTGACGGCATAAGCGAAGGCATTGGATGGATGTAGCAAAGTGCACTCTGGATGGCGACGAATATTCCGCAGTGAAATTCGCGAAGCTTCCGCCCTCCGAAATAGCCATCAAGCGTCGCCACCTTATCTGTATCAGGTGCAGTACGCGGGCAATTTTTGTCAAAGAGGCTCGAAGTGGCCAAGGCCCACATTTTCGTGCGCGGCCCCATGTAAATTGTGCGCTCGCGGCCCCAGAGTCTGAGCAGGGTGAAGGCGGTGGCGATGATAAGGACATGCTCCGTAACCCGGGGGATCACATTGTTCTGGACCTTCGATATGGGGCTGCGGAACAGGTAAACGGTGATCCAGAATCGGGTACTGAAGGTGGTGCCAGAGGCGGTCGGTATGTTGGGTCAGGGGGTAGTCGGCGGGCGCTTTCTCGACGCAGGCTACGACCCATTTTGAAGAACCTGATTTTCTCGGAAGAGTTTAGGCGCTCAGATCAGACCATTGAGCTGCCGGGTGTTGATGTTTTTCGAGTGCATGACCTGTTCGTCAATTTCTCCGATGTCACAGAAGCCCATGTTGGCCGTTTCAGAGGATTCTGGGGCGATATTCAGGATATCCGGCAAGGCAAGGATGGGGCGCGCTGGATCAACACGGGCGACAGGGAAGACGTAAGCGTGGCAGTCGGACAGGACATATGCTCGGCGTTTCTGAGCTATCACCGCGTCAATTGGTCGGAGCTTGAGGGTATGCATTTCCTAGTTTTCGGTTGGTTGAACCAGGGGCGGAAAAATAACAAGCTTTGGATTCGCCCTCGAGGTATAGAATTCACCGCCATTTACGATGGGATGTGAACCATTCCTCCTCTATGTAGGCTTGCCAGAGGTACCTGCATCGTCACCCGACCCTGCTGGTTGAGCGGGCTACGTAAGCACGGGTGGAGGTCTCTTATCCGGGGCGTCCGCAGCTGGCAGGTGGATTTGGCGCCCTCGGCTGTCGCACAGAGATTTATCAGTGACATTCTGAGCGGATTGCAGCTTATGTACTGCATCACACGCTAAAAGACGCATCAATGCTGCATTACTTTCTAAGTGAAGCACAAGTGCTGCACTGATTCAGGGGTTGGACTCTTAGAGGGGCGGGTAGACTCACTTTGCGCTGGCATATTTGTCAGTGAGCAAAGCGTTAGGCGCTTGCAACGATGCCGCCACGATAGACGTAGATGGCTACATTCTCGGACACGTTTCGAACAAATCACGGTTTCTTTATGATGCTATCGCACCCGCAGCAGCGGAGTTCTAGAGACATCGAGGCTTCGGTGATAGAACCCCGGCGCCGAAGAGGGCACTGCTCAGAGTGGGCTTCCGTTTTGTATGAGGCGTACTCTGCGCAGGCAGCCTTCCGTTGATGTCGCAAAGGCGGCCTGATCTCTCATGGGCGGGCATGCTCAAAATATGGCGCGCGACTTGATTCTAAAAGCTGATGCAGACCTGTAGCGCGTACGCGCTATCGGTGTTCTCGGAAACCTGCCACACAACTCTCTTCTGAAGCCGTAACCGGCTGAGTAAGCTAGGGTGTGGATGTTTGGCGCGCCCAATTGCGGCGCAGACCAGAAGGATCGCGTCTCCAGAGTTCTCCAATACCTCTTGGTGGATGCTGCGATTGCTGCCATGGTGGGGTAAGACTAAAACATCTAGGTCTCTCAAAACATTGCGATAGCGCGCTAACCATGGCCTGCGAGTTTCCGATGATTGCAGGTTCGCGTCTCCAGTCGACAACCACGAGCCTGCGCCTTCCCTGGTATGGCGTGACCCTGACCAGCGCAGCATGGGCGAAGAGTTGCTATGGCGCCAAAAGGTTTGAGCATCTGTTCGGTCGATGGAGATATTTTTTCTAATCCCTGGGTGTGCGCCGGAATAGAGACTCAAAGACGGCTTGTTATTGTCGCTGGATAGAATTGCGTAGCAACGCTTCAGGGCTTTTCGTCGTTCCTCGTCGGCAAGAACCTCGATTAAGCGTTTGGTGAACCCTTTCGAGCAAATCGATCGTTTTGTGAATATGTTAGGCAGCATCTTGCCGACAGCTTGATGAAACGACCAAATGACATCTTCCGGAAACGGGTGAACGTAGGGAACCAGCTGCCAAAGCGGTATTTTTGAATGTCCGATGGTCAGGACCGTTTGTTCACCTAAAGCTTCAACAACGATATTTTTAGAAGCCTCTAAGTCAGTAACGCTGGCCCCTATCGAATGAATGGTGTACTGGATTCCCTGATCCTGCTTTTCGTCCCTGTCTAATGGTCCGTTGCCAGGCTCTTCTTCACTAACTGGATTGAAAGGTTGCGTCTCGTCATTGCTTCCCCGTTGCAGGTGAAGTATCCGTTTGACGCCGCGCACGGCAAACCATTGTGTTGGGTCTGCCAGAAAAGTTTGAACCGACATCCGAATGCCTGCTGGGCCGATTGCTTCGCACGCGATCATCGTCACATGCAAAGCGTCCAAGCAAGGCAATATCACTGTATCGACGTGCATATGGGCCATAAGTGCATCGATACCGTTGATATGATCAGCATCAAGGTGCGATATGAAGAGCACATCAATCCTGCCAGGCGAGCAATAAGACAGGCCTTGCTCAAAGTGCTCCCGGTTCAGCGAGCCGCAGTCGAACGCATAAGTGAAGCTTGAGCCACATGGCCCGGTTATCTCGCTCACTAGAAATCCACCTTGGCCAACTGGTAACTGGCGGATAGATGCATCTAAAACTCTGGTCTTCAAAAGTCACTTCCTGTGGTGTTTGCTGTCGGTGATTTTACACGGCAGACGTGGTGGTCTTCCCGCAGTCCAGGGAACCTGCTTCAGTCGGATGCAGAGGCTAGGGAGTTGCGGCTGTGCCTAGTTATCTTCTGACGAGCAGGAACCCTCGGAAGGATCCGCTGGCGGGGGCTGGAAGAAAGAGTTCCGTTTACCGGTGGGGATTCTGGAGCCACCAATTGTCGCTGATGGGCTTAATCGGTTCGTTCGCTGCTACGAACGGAACTGCGGCATCCTCAACGATTTCCAGGCATTTGACTGCGCGTTTGTACTTCTCGATATCCAGGCGTTCGTCCTCATCCGTGACGAGCGCCTTAGAGCGGACGAAGATTTCACCGTTTACCATCCTGGCACTATCAAACTTCACCAGTCGGAACAGACCAGTTCCGACCAGTTGGTCGGTAACCTCTGTAATCACCTGCATGGTGTTGCGATAGGACGCCGGCACAAAGCACATGCGAACCATGGCCTCCACAGAGAAGCGCTCGCGGCTCTCAAAGTCTTTGAAGGGTTTGGCACGCTGGTTGATCGGCATGCTAAGGATGCCTTTGCGGCACCAGTAATCGACGAAGCGCGGCAGATCAATGGCGGCGTCCGGACCACCGTTAGGCAGGCGGATGGAAAGAGGGATTTGCTTCGGCTGTTCGCTTTCTTGGACGGCTTGCTCTTTCGGTGCAAAGACTCGCTTATACTCGCTGTACGGAATGACGGCGAAGAGGGGTTCCTGGTTTTCCCCCAGGATAAATTGATGGTTCATGCTCGATGACTCCAGTTTGTGAGTTGAGTTTTACTGAGCGAGTACCAGTCGCTCAGTGAGCAAATTTAATCACTCACTGAACCTAAAATGCAACTCACTGAGCCAATTTTCGTAGAAGCCTGCTCTAGCAGGCTTTTTTGCTTGGTCTCTGATGGGGGCATAGCTGCCGAAGCCGTGCTTCAAGGGCAATGATGGGTTCTGTCGTGTACTAAAGCCGCTACCGTGCGTCACACAGCTTTTGGATCGCGGCTGACTCGACGCGGACTGGGCCCCTCGCTAGAATCGCTGGCAGGCGCCAGCCCAACTTGCACACGAGTTAAAAACGGCGATTCACCTTCTGCTTTCTTTTCTCCTAGCTGAGAAACCTTCCAAGCCTGCCGTCCGGGGCTTAAACGTGTGCCGACTGCTCCGAGTACGCCAGGCGACGAGGACGGTTTTATGGCTATAAAAAATCTTGCGTACACAACGAAGCAACAGCTTGAGTCGGCGACTCATCTGGCATTTCGTCATTCCCACGTCATCGAGCTACTGGCGGCTAGCTTTGGGTTCAAGTCCAATGCAGCGTTGACCGCAAATCACGTCATCGTGAATTTGCGGAATGCCGTTGAGCCTCGCTCGGACGACCTACTACTTCTCCAATCACGGCTAGTGGATCTGGGTTATCAGGCGGTAGCTGATGTTGCTGGGAGCGTGCTGCTTCAGATCCTCAGAGAACATCGGCTTGGCGCCGCTGCAATCGAGCAAGTCCCAGACCTGCTTGACGGCGCTCACTGGGGGCCCGAAGACGTCGAGTGGGGAGACGAGGACGAAAGTGAGCAAAAGCCCTACGAGGATTTCACGTTCGCCTTCGATCTTGATGGGGCTGAGCTGTTGATGGAGGGGCTTGAAGCGGCGGCTCGACGAGGAAATGCGTCTGCGCATTTCGCGTTGGCACATATATATCGTAGGGATGAGCATTCTGACCTCCAAGGATCCGAGTACTGGCACTCCCTCTTGAAGCAGGGGCGCCCCCTTCAGGGGATCGAATTGGAATGGGCCCTGGCCTACGAGCGTGCGCAAATGCAGGTGGAGCGCCATGCGTTTCATCTGGCGGAAGCTGCAAAATTGGGACATCGGGCCGCTCGTTTGGAGAGAGCTATTGACGGCGCCCACGATGCGGAAGGTGAGGAGGATTTCGAGGAAGCTAGGCGGTGTTACCAGGAGGCCGCTGCCTTGGGTGATGTCGAGGCAATGCTGGAGCTGATCGAGGTCTATGATCAGGAGAACACGCAGCAGAGTTGGGTCTGGGTTTATCTTTCGGCGCTCTTGGGAGAAGACCTGCGGCAAAGTTCCTTGCGTGCGTATCACGACGGCGGCATGTACGCAGATGAAGACTACGATGACGACCAGGGTGGGCCGATGTATGTTGCGGGCCACGAGGGTGTCGAGCTTGAGCCTCTGAGTGCAGAGGACGACGCTGAAGCGCAGCGCCTTGCAGGCGAGTACTTCAGTCGTATCGATCCCACTGGCGGGTAGCTGCGCAAAGCGACATTTATTAGAGCCAAAATGCCGCAAAAGGACACTAATTCCGGTCGCGAGGCGACATTATTTGCGCCCATAACACCGCTGGAACCCCTGATTTTGCTGAGGGGGTAGCGACAGCTTATGTGCCCCCCGACAGTTGTGGCAAAAAGCTTACATGGAGAGGCGCAACTGACCTCTCCCGTTGCCTGCGCAGGCTAGCTAATCTACACACACATACCGGGAACTGGATGTCCCGAGTCACGGAAGACAGACCGCGCCAGGATGGCAAACGACAGGATGTCGGAAGGTCATGAAAAACCCGCTTCGGCGGGTTTTTTGTTGCCTGCAGGAAAGTCAGGCGACGCTGAACGCTGGTAGCCAGGTATGACTCAGGTCTGCCAGAAGAAAGCTGTTGGCCTTCCGGGGATCTCCAGTAAATCCGAGCCCCTCCCTCAGTCCGCTGTGGCCAGGACCTGTGTGTTACGCCCGGCATGCTTGGCTCGATAGAGCGCGGCGTCGGCCTTCAGCAGCATGCCAGTGATGTCCTCGGCGACGGGGCTGGTGCTGCCGTAAACACCGGCGCTGAAGCTCAAGGCGATGTTCTTGTCGTCGACCTGCGCCGGGTGCTGAGTCAGGGATTGGCGGAGCTGATCGACCAGCTCCAGCGCGCCACCGGCGTCGGTGCCGGGCAGAATCAGCAGAAACTCCTCACCACCATAACGGCCGATGCTGTCGTTACGCCGCAGACGCTGCTGAAGATGGTCCGCGCAGTGCCTGAGCACGGCATCGCCGACCAAGTGGCCATGGCTGTCGTTGATCTGCTTGAAGTGATCCAGATCGAGCATGGCGATGGACAGCGGCGTGTGTTGGCGGCGGGCACGCTCCAGCTCGTCGGTGAGTTGTTCGAGTATCGCCAGGCGATTGGGCAGCCTGGTGAGCGTGTCGCGCAGGGCGGTCTGGCGCAGCTCCGATTCGATGCGCTCGCGCGACAGCAGCACCAGGCCGAAGGAGAACATGATGATGGTGGCGGCACCGAGGGCGACCGATACCGTCTGCTTCAGATTGCTGACGTCGTAGTGCATCTCTGCCGGCGCACCGCTGAGGATGACCACCACGCGAATACCCAGGCCGAACAGGCTGATGCCTGCGCCGATCATCAGGATGCGATGGGCACGCCCACCGGGCACCGCATGGGTGCGGCTCAGGCGCAGGATGACCAGGCATTGCGTGAACAGCAGCAGGCAGGCCACCAGTTGGCGGGGTTCCTGGGTATCGATCAGCAGGCTGAGCAACGCGCCCAGCAGCAGCGGGAGGGCGAAGGCCAGTCGCCAGGGCGGGCGCCGGCCGTGGATCAGCGGCAGGCTGACCGTGTAGAACGCCAGCGCCGTGGACAGCAGCGTGTTGGCCAGCACGTAGCTGATCCACATCGATACCTGACCGAACAGGGTGAAGCCAATGTAGGCCAGCGCATGGGAGAGCATGCCCAGTCCAGTGGCGAGCATGCCGTCGCGATGACGCAACTGGCCGACCAGGATCAGGCAACTGCCCATGATCACGGCGACCAGCGCGACGGCTCCGAACAGTGTCTGGGTGTGGGCGATCATGTCGGCCTTCTTGTTCTCTGGAGTTGCTTAACTCTAGTGCAATCCTCTGCCCCAGTACTTGCGCCAGATCAGGCCCACCAGTAGCGCACCATATGGAAGAAAACCGGCGCGGCGAAGCACACCGAGTCCAGGCGATCCAGCATACCGCCGTGGCCTTCGATCATGTGGCCCCAGTCCTTCACCCCGCGGTCGCGTTTGATCGCCGACATCACCAGGCCGCCGGCGAAGCCGAGGATGCACACCAGCAGCGCGAACAGTGCGGCCTGCCAGAACGCGAACGGCGTGATCCAGCACAGCATGGCGCCAATCAGCGTGGCCAGCGCTACGCCGCCGACAAAGCCTTCCACGGTTTTCGAGGGTGACAGGTTGGGCGCGATCTTGTGTTTGCCGGCCAGCTTGCCGCAGACGTACTGCAGCACGTCGGAGAGCTGCACGACAATGATCAGCCAGGCGATCAGCAGCAGGTTGCGCCCCTCATAGCCGGGAATATCCAAAGTCAGCAGAGCGGGTACAGAGGAAATGCAGTAAACGGCGATCATCAAGCCCCACTGCACCTTGGCCGCACGCTCGAGGTAGCGGGTGGTGTCGCCGCCCAGCGAAGCCAGGATCGGTAACAGCAGGAACAGATAGACCGGGATGAAGATGGCGAACAGGCCGTACCAGCCGAAGGCGATCAGCAGGTACTGCATCGGCAGGGCGAAGTAGAAGGCGGCTACCAGTGCCGGGTAGTCGCTGCGCCGGGTCGGCGTCAGCGTCATGAACTCGCGCAGGGCATAGAAGGAGACGAAGTAGAACAGCAGGATCACGCCATTGTTGCCGAACAGGAAGGCGATGCCGATCACCAGCACCATCACCCACCAGGCATTGATCCGCGCGTTGAGGTTGTCGATCACCGGGTTGGGCTGATCGCCACTGCGCCGCTTGAGGACGAAGCCGACCAGGCTGGCCAGCAACAACAGGGCACCGATACCGGCGAACAGCAGCAAAGTGTTGTTATCCATCTCAGGCCTCCTCGGGTGCCAGTGCCAGCAGGGCGTTACGCGCGCGTTCCAGGAAGGCGTCTTTGCCCTCCCCCTCGATGGGCTCCAGCGCCGCACCGAAGCTCAGGGTGCACAGCAGCGGCAGCGGCAGCGCCCTGCCCTTGGGCATCACCCGGTTGAGGTTGGCGATCCACACCGGCACCAGCTCCACGTCCGGGCGCGCCTGAGCCAGGTGATAAAGGCCGCTTTTGAAGGACAGCAAGGGCTCGTCGCCGAGATTGCGCGTGCCCTCGGGGAAGATGATCAGCGAGTCGCCGCCGTCCAGCGCGTCGAGCATCGCCTGCAGCGGGTTGGCGCCTTCCTTGCGCTCGCGGTCGACCAGCACGCCGTTGAATACCTTGTTGATCAGGAAGCTGCGCACGCCCGGTTTCTGCCAGTAGTCGGCGCCGGCCACCGGCCGGGTGCGCTTGCGCAGCTCCGGCGGCAGCGAGGCCCAGAGCAGGACGAAGTCGCCGTGGCTGCTGTGGTTGGCGTAGTACAGGCGCTGGGTCGCCTGCGCGGTACTGCCGAGCCAAAGGGCTCGTGCGCCGGTCAGCAGGCGAGCTGCCGAGGTGATGGCGAAAGCGGTCAATGCGGCGAGCATGGCGACTCCTTAAGCGAGAACGATGAAGAACCCGAGTACGACGATGACGATCTGTAGCAACAGGCATAGGGCCTGTTTGCGCAGCAGGTCGAGTGCGCCCTGAGATCGAAGGCTCCAGCTGCGGCCAGTCTGTTGTGCATTTTGCAGGCCAAGATTCTGTAGGGCCTGATCCAGCGCATGAGTCTGGCTGTCGAGCTGTTCGCCGGCTTCAGCCAGGCGTTGGAACAGCTTGGCGTCTAGCGCGACGCGCAACGCCCAGTACTTTTCGGCCAGGCCGGCGATCAGCAGCGCGGCGCAGAGCAGCGCCAGGATCAGGCTGGGCGGTGCTCCCAGCCAAGGCGCCAGGCCGAAGAGCACGGCGACCAGGCTTAGCGCGCTGGAGCAATGATCGAGGCTACGGCCACGTCGCAACAGTGCCGCGACCAGCAGCAGATCAGCCTGCATGAGCGACCTCCAACCCCGGTTGTGCATCGACCATGGATTGCAGCGCGGCCAGATGCTGCGGGCCGAGCACGACCTGTGGCCGCGCCTGGCGGATCAGCGCCACGGCCGCATCCACGCCCTGGCAGCGGCCGCTATGCAGCAGCCAGGCCGCCACGGCGGTGGCACTGCGCGAGTAGCCCAGTGCACAGCACACCAGCACTGGGCCCTTGTGGCGCAGGTTTTCTATGGCCTCGGCGGCGCGTTGGCAGGTCAGCGCATCCGGCGCCACCAGATCCAGTGACGGTAGGCTGCAGTAGTTCTGTGGCGTGTGCTGCAGCGGCAGCTCGGCGCAGAGGTCGACCAGGGCGGCATAACCACCGAGATCGCCCATGGCGGGCAGGCGGCCGAGGTCGATGCCCTCCACGACCTGGCTGGGCGCTGGCTTGCGAAACGTCCACAACCGCGAATTGATCCAGGCGCCGAGCAGATAGGGTGCGAGCAACACCGTCGCGGCCGGGCTGAGGCGCCCGTCGGCCTGCTTCTGGAAACCGCCAGCGCCGAACAGCAGGTAGTTGAGCGCGACCATGGCCAGGGCAACGGCCAGCCAGGACAGCCATAGCCAGGTACCGCCCAGCTTGACGGCCAGCACGGCGCACAGCGTTGCGCCAAGCCCATAGCGCAGCGCCAGGCGCCAACGCCGTGGATCGCTGGCCAGGCGAATCTGCGTAAGCGGCGTAGCGCCCTGCAGCGGAAGCAGCCACAGACAGAAGAAGCCGGCCAGCGCCCCGGTGGGCAGATCGATGAAGTGGTGCTGCCAGGTGGTCAGCACGGAGATGCCGATCAGCGCCATCCAGCCGTGCAGCAGGCCACGCCAGAGCAGGCCGCGGGTGTGATTGGCGAACATCGCCCAGATGATCACCAGCAGGGTGATATGCAGCGAAGGCGCCTGGTTGAAGGGTTTGTCGAAACCCATCAGCACGTCGAACATCAGGCCGAAGGTGCCGTCCAGCGGCGGCCGCTCGAAGGTGAAGCGCAGCGGCCAGAGCAGGAAGCAGACCACGCAGATCACCTGCGCGGCGAGCAGGCGCAAGGCATGGCGATCCATCTCGCGGCGGCAGGCCGGCAACAGGAAGGACAGGCCGTAGAGCAGGTCGATCGACCAGTACGGCACGATGGTCCAGGGCCAGAGCGGGATCTGCGGCTCCCAGGCGAAGACCAGGCTGCCGACATCATCGCGTTGCCCGGTGAACCAGTTGGCGAAGCCGTAGCTGGCGAAGAACAGCGGGCCGAGCAATAGCAGCCAGAGTACGCCGCGCTTCCACAATCCCTGTTCGCGCGTGTTGTCCATCACTTCACCCGCTGCGCCAGGGACACGCTGAAGATGCCCCACTGGTCGATGCGCTGTGCCACCTTGCGGAAACCGGCTGCTTCCACCAACTGGTCCATCTCCGCCTGGCTACGCCGGCGCATGACCCAGGCCTGGCCATCGCGGTGGCTGGTCAGGGCGCGGGCGATCAGTTCCAGCTGCGGGTGCCAGGGCTGGCCGGTGTAGACCAGGTAGCCGCCCTCCTCGACTGCGGCTGCCAATCCGGCCAGCGAGTCGCCGACCATCTGGTTGCTGCCGAACAGCTCGTACAGGCCGGAGACCACTGCCAGGGTCGGCTTCGGCTCTAGCGCGGCCAGGTCTTCACGGTCGAAGGCATCGCCTTTGACGAAGCGGGCTATGTCGCCCAGGCCCTTTTGTTGGATCAGTGCATTGCCGTCACGCACGTTGATGTCGCTGTAGTCGCGCAGCAGGATCGCGTCGGGGCGCTGCTCCTGGCCTTCCAGCGATTCGAGGATGTAGCGGCCATGGCCTGCAGCGATATCGACGATGCGCACTGCCTTGCCCGCCTCGCGCAACCTGGCCATGGCCAGGCGCAGCAGCTCTTCGGCGTGCAGCTTGCGCTGGCGGATACCACGCCAGCCGATGGAGTCCAGGTAGTTCTGGTCGATCAACCGGCCCAGCGCGCCCTTGCCGGTCGGTTGGTTGCGGTAGACGTAATCGAGCGTGCTGCCGGAATCGAAGCCGGTGTCGAAGCCCAGCTTCACTCCTTCGGATAGCGTGCTACCCAGGCGCATGCCGGCACGGGTGGCGCGCCAGTAAAGGTCGCGCAGCGAATTTTTCGGCAGCGGTGCGGCCAGCGCTTCGGCCTCGGCGCAGGTGGCGCCCAGGCGGTCGGCATCGAGCAGCGAGGGACGCGCCACTGGCTCCTCGAAGTTGCGCAGTATAAAGCGCCGCGCGCGGCTCAGGGCATGGGCGCGGTCGCGCTCGCCGAGGGTGTCATGGAAGAAACCCGGTAGCAGGTGCTTTTCCTTGCGCAGGCTGCCGAGGCGCTCGAAGAAGTCCTCCTGCGGTTTGCGATGAACGACGAAGTCGGCGCCGGAGATCAGCAGTTGGGTCGGCACCTGGATCGCCTGGGCGTCGGCGACGATGCGATCGGCGGCCTCGTACAGGCCGAGCAGCATGGTCACCGAGATCGGTCGGGCGATCAGCGAGTCGTTTTCGAAGGAGGCGATACGCTCGGGATCATGGCTAAGGAACCTCGCCTTCACGTAACTGTTGACGAAGAAGTTGCCACGCCAGGCGTGCAGCAGCTTCAGCCCAGGGCGGGCGAAGGGCACGTAGAGTTTGACCTTGAAGGCCGGCGAGGCGAGCACCAGGCAGCGCACCTTGGGCGCGTAGTCGTGGGCCCAGGTGGAAACGATCACCGCGCCGACGCTCTGCGCAACCACCGCCAGGTCCTGTTCGGCAATGGCGTGCTGGCTGCCGATATGCTCGACGAAGGTCTGCACGTCGCGCACGCTGGTGGCGAAGCTCGGGCTGTCGCCGCGTGCGCCGGGCGACAGGCCATGGCCACGGGCATCCCAGGCGAAGAAGTCGCAGTGCGGCAGCTCCAGTTCGTCCACCAGGTGGGCCATTCGCCCACCATGTTCGTGCCCACGGTGAAACAGCACCACGGCCTGGCGTGGGCCATCGGCAGGCGTCGTCGCCGGCCAGTGGCGATAGCTCAGCTCGACGCCGTCATGCGTGGTGAAGGTGTGCAGTTGTACGGGGCGCATGGAATCTCCTTATTCCGTAGGACGGGTCAGACCGCTTCGGCCAAACCCCGGCGAACGCGGTTGTAGAGGGTATAGAGCAGCAGGGCGAGGATCAGACCCAGCAGCAGATTGATCCACAAGGCCGGCAGCAGGCCCGTGGCGACGCCAGCGCCGAGCACGCCAAAGCAGAAGGCTCGGTCGCTCTTGCCCATCGGCCCGTCGTAGCGCCGTGAGGCGCCGACCATGGGGCCGAGCACGCCGGCGTATTCGCTGATCACCGCCAGCAGCACCACGAGGATCACCAGCAGCGGCGAGACGCCTGCCAGCAAGGCGAAGGGCAGATACAGGGCGCTGTCGGCGATCACGTCGCAGAGTTCATTGAGGTAGGCGCCGAGCTTCGATTGCTGGCCGAACTCGCGGGCGAGCATGCCGTCAACGGCGTTCAGCGCCATGCGCAGCAGCATCCACAGGGGAATCAGGGCGAATAGCCAGGTGATATGACTGCAGGCTGCGAGCAGGGTGCCCAGCAGCACGGAGACCAGGGCTGCAGCCAGAGTGACCTGGTTGGCGGTGACGCCGCGTGCGTAAAGGCGTTCGACGCCGGGACGTAGCAGGTTCTGGAAGGCCGGTTTGAGCTGGTAGATCGACGGCATGGCAGCGAATTCCTTTTCGTGTCCCATCTTCGGCCATTGCCGCGGGCGAGACTGTGAACCCATCGAGGTAGAAGCGGCTTTATCGACGGTCATGCGTAAGGCGGGTGCAACCCGCCAGAGCGCTGATGGCGGGTTGCACCCGCCCTACTGAGGCGACAACTTATACCCTGTTAGGCGATTTTCCTAGCGCTGGTGATTCGCCAGGAAAATCAGTTCGATGCAGGCAATGATGGCGCTTTGCCTGCATTTGATGCACAGCTTATCCACAGATCAGGCGGTTTCGCCCAGACGGCTCAACTGCGGCTCTTCGCCACGCAGTTCGGTCTGTTGCTGGCGTACCCACTGAAAAGCACGTTCGTTGAGCTCGGCGATGGCACGCGGCCCTTCGCCTTCTGCGTACATCGGCTGGCCGATGATCACCTGGATAGTGCCCGGGCGCTTGCCCCAGCCAGCCTTGGGCCAGAACTCACCGGCGTTGTGTGCGATGGGCAGTACCGGCAGGCCGGCATTCACCGCCAGTGCGGTGCCGCCGCGGGAGAACTTGCCGATCTGGCCTGGCGGAATCCGCGTGCCTTCGGGGAACACCAGCACCCAGGCGCCCTGCTTGAGGCGTTCGTCGCCCTGCTTGGCCAGTTGCTTGAGCGCCGCCTTGGGGTTGCTGCGGTCGATGGCGATGGGCTTGAGCAGCGCCATGCCCCAGCCGAAGAACGGCACGCGCAGCAGTTCGCGCTTGACCACCTGCGACAGTGGCTCGAAGAAGCCGGAGAGGAAGAAGGTCTCCCAGGTACTCTGGTGGTTGGCGAGGATCACGCAGGGGCGCTCGGGGATGTTCTCCAGGCCGCGCACTTCATAGCGAATCCCGACGATCACCTTGGCCAGCCACACGGCGCAGTTGCACCAGGCCTGAACGACGAAGCGGTAGCGTTGGCGGAACGGCAGCAGCGGTGCGACCACCAGGCTGATCAGGCACCAGAAGAACGAGCTGGACGACAGCAGCAGGTAGAAAAGCGTGACTCTGAATGCCTGCACTAGCGCCATGAACCTTCACACCTTATGAGAGCAATTGATCGGCGACAGCCGCCAGATCATCGAATACCAGGGTTCCTGGCGGCAGTGGCTTGGCCAGGGTGCGTTCGCCCTTGCCGGTTTTCACCAGCACAGGCTGACAATCGACGGCCAGCGCGGCCTGCAGGTCACCGCTGGTATCGCCGACGAACCAGATTCCTGCCAGTTCCGTGGCGTAGTGCGCGGCGATCTGCCGGAGCATGCCAGGTTTCGGTTTGCGGCAGTCGCAGCCATCGTCCGGCCCGTGCGGGCAATGGACGATCAGGCCGACCTCACCGCCCTGCTCCGCCACCAGCTGGCGCAGACGCGCGTGCATCGACTCCAGGGTCGCCAGGTCGTAATAGCCACGGGCAATGCCGGACTGGTTGGTAGCCACGGCCACCGTCCAACCGGCTTGCGACAGGCGCGCGATGGCGGCGATCGACGAAGGGATCGGGATCCACTCGTCGAGCGTCTTGATATAGGCGTCGGAGTCTTGGTTGATGACACCGTCGCGGTCGAGGATCAGCAGTTTCATGCAGCCACGCCAGAAGCAGAGATGGAAACGACCGCTGGCCGCGAAAACCTTCGCGGCCAGCGCCTGGCGTCAGCCCAGTACCGAGATGTCCGCCACGCCGAGGAACAGCCCGCGCAGGCGGGCCAGCAGGGCGTAACGGTTGGCGCGCACGCGGGCGTCTTCGGCGTTGACCAGCACCGCCTCGAAGAAGGCGTCCACCGGCTCGCGCAGACCAGCCAGCTTGGCCAGGGCCTCGTTGTACTGGCGGGCGGCGGCCAGCGGCTGTACGGCCTGGTCGGCCTGCTGGATGGCGGCGTGCAGGGCGAACTCGCTGGGGTTGTCGAAGTAGTGCGCTTCGACCTGGGCGGCGACGCCACCTTCGGCCTTGCTCAGCAGGTTCGACACACGCTTGTTGGCAGCGGCCAGGGCAGCGGCCTGCGGCAGCTTGCGGAAGGCCTGCACGGCCTGCACGCGCTGGTCGAAGTCCAGCGGCGAGGTCGGGTTCACCGCACGCACGGCCTGATACACGGCCACTTCGATGCCCTCGTCTTCGTAGCGCGCACGCAGGCGGTCGAAGATGAACTCCAGCACCTGGGCGGCCAGGCCTTCGGTCTTGATCTTGCCGGCGTACTGGGCGACGGCGAAGTCGACCGCAGCGGCCAGGTTCAGATCCAGACCCTTCTCGATCAGGATGCGCAGCACGCCGAGGGCGGCGCGACGCAGGGCATAGGGGTCTTTCGAGCCGGTCGGCAGCATGCCGATACCGAAGATGCCGACCAGGGTGTCGAGCTTGTCGGCCACCGCCACGGCTGCACCGGTGAGGGTGCTCGGCAGTTCGGCACCGGCACCGCGCGGCATGTACTGCTCGTTCAGCGCCAGGGCGACGTCTTGCGGCTCGCCGTCGTTCAGTGCGTAGTAATAGCCGGCGATGCCCTGCATCTCGGGGAACTCGCCAACCATCTCGGTGGCCAGGTCGCATTTGGACAGCAGGCCGGCACGAGCGGCGCGCTGGGCGTCGCCACCGACTTCACGGGCGATGAAACCGGCGAGCGCCGATACCCGTTGGGCTTTTTCAAATACCGAACCCAGTTGTGCCTGGAACACCACGTTGGCCAGGCGCTGGTTGAAGCCTTCGAGCTTCTGCTTCTTGTCCTGCTTGAAGAAGAACTCGGCGTCGGTCAGACGCGGGCGCACCACCTTCTCGTTACCCGAGACGATTTGCGCCGGATCCTTGGACTCGACGTTGGCCACGGTGATGAAGCGCGGCAGCAGCTTGCCGTTCGCATCGAGCAGGCAGAAGTACTTCTGGTTGTCCTGCATGGTGCTGATCAGTGCTTCCTGCGGCACCTCGAGGAAGCGTTCCTCGAAGGAGCAGACCAGCGGCACTGGCCACTCGACCAGGGCGGTCACTTCGTCCAGCAGCGCCGGTGGCACGATGGCGCTGCCCTGCTCGGCCGCAGCCAGTTCGTCGACGCGACGGCTGATGAGCTCGCGGCGTTCGGCGAAGTCGGCCAGCACATAGGCGCTGCGCAGGTCTTCGGCGTAGTTGGCCGGGCTGCTGATGCGCACGTCACGGTTGGCGTGGAAGCGGTGGCCACGGGAGACGCGACCAGCCTTTTGCGCGAGTATCTCGCAGTCGACCACGGCGTCGCCGAACAGCATCACCAGCCATTGGGTCGGGCGCACGAATTCGTCGCGGCGGGCGGCCCAGCGCATGCGTTTCGGGATCGGCAGGTCGTTCAGCGAGTCCTGCACGATGGTCGGCAGCAGGTTGACTGCTGGCTGACCAGGGATGTGCTGGGCGAAGCGCAGTTTCGCCCCGCTGCGGTCGATCTCGGCGATATCCACGCCGCACTTGCGGGCGAAGCCCAGGGCGGCCTGGGTCGGGTTGCCGTCGGCGTCGAAGGCGGCCTGGATGGGGGGGCCGTCGAGGTTCATGCTGCGGTCGGCCTGCTGCTCTTCGAGCTGCTCGACCAGCACTGCCAGGCGACGCGGCGCGGCGTACACGCGGCTGGCGGCATAGCCCAGGCCGGCGGCCCTGAGGCCTTTCTCGATACCGGCGAGGAAGGCCTCACCGAGGCTTTTCAGGGCTTTCGGTGGCAGCTCTTCGGTGCCCAGTTCGACCAGGAAATCTTGTGCACTCATGCTTGCGCCTCCAGCTTGGCCAGTACTTCGTCACGCAGTTCGGGGGTGGCCATGGGGAAGCCGAGCTTGGCGCGCGCCTGGAGGTAGCTCTGCGCTACCGCACGGGCCAGGGTGCGCACGCGCAGGATGTACTGCTGGCGCGCGGTCACTGAAATAGCGCGGCGGGCGTCGAGCAGGTTGAAGGTGTGCGAGGCCTTGAGCACCATCTCGTAGGTCGGCAGCGGCAGCTCCAGCTCGATCAGGCGATTGGCTTCGCTCTCGTAGAAATCGAACAGCTCGAACAGCTTCTCGACGTTGGCGTGCTCGAAGTTGTAGGTGGACTGCTCCACTTCGTTCTGGTGGAACACGTCGCCATAGGTCACGGTGCCGAACGGGCCGTCGGTCCAGATCAGGTCGTAGACCGAG
>JAESFJ010000184.1_pt1 | contig 55379 bp, 45 predicted proteins | sample 9266161 | NCBI WGS metagenome assembly JAESFJ01 (sample SAMN14506165, study PRJNA617096) | algae metagenome | isolation source: Calothrix sp. FI2-JRJ7 and co-occurring heterotrophs from granitic desert soil | place: USA: Red Pass Lake area, Fort Irwin, California | collected 2000-06-01
TTTGGCGCCAGTCATGTAGATGCATGAATTTTAGGTAATCTTACCTTTTTGTCTTGCACGTGGGTATATTCCTTTGGTCTGATAATCTTCAAGTGTCAGCTTTCCTTTCTTTTTCAGCATGCCCTACTTAGTTACTCCTTGCATCTGATGTAACAAATATTGCCTGATTGGATTAATCGCTGGCGCCATTGATTAGTTGTTAGTGGTTGGAAGTTAGTTAATGCCTGAAGTAATAGCGGCGCTAATAATACTAAAGGTATTAACCAGTATTTAAACTTTCCTGATTGCGAGTCTCTCGATAATTGAAGTTTGGGCGCTTTTAATACCTTGACGGATACCTCCTAAGTCCGTCTTTAAATCATTTGATACATTTGCAAGCTTGTTATTTAGCTTTGTAGTTCTAGTAGTTATGTGTTCTCGAAGTTCCTGAGTATTAGAATCTAAAGATTGCTCGATAGAATCAAACTTGTAGTCAAAATATGTTCTAATCGCAGTAGTTACAGTTTGAACAAATTCTGAATAATCTTTAAACACATCATCAACTGAGTCAGCAATAGTTAAAGCTTCATGCTCAGTTATATTAAAACCCAGTACATTAGCTTGAGTAGTAACTAAATGATATTTCTCCTCAGAGCTAATATTTACTGCTGGTAATGAAACTTCCTCTGTCTGCAATTTTTCAGTTACAGGTGCTAGTTCATTACTCTCTGATGTGTTAACTTCTTGGCAAGCTTGAACTACGAGTGTAACGATAGCGAATTTATTCTCTAGGATATTTTCCCCAGAAGGACAAACTGTATTTATAGCTTGTCTAATTTGCCCGGATGTTGGTGTAAATCCTTTCTCCTTAACGCTTTTACGGATATTCTCAATGTGATTACGCATGTATTACCTCGCTTGCTTGGTTTTATAGATAAGCGCAGAAGCAAACACTGTTACTAAGTCTTCTGCTTTGTAGTTACGCGCACGGTCGAAGTATTTACCCTCTACCCTTGGCACCGACTGAAACCACCTAATAATTGTTGTTCGGTGTGCTTTATACCCGCTTAATCTTCTTAGCTCCTTGTAAGCTATATCTCCTTGGATTAATATCTGTTTCTTGGCTATATCTAGCGCGCACTGGTAGCAGTAAATAATTTGTCCTAACGATAGTTTCGTGTACTCATTCCTGCGTTTTAATTCAGCTACCAATTGTAAGTTTTCGAGGTTTATTTCTAGTCCAGATTCTCGTAGCGTGCGCTTGATACGATACCAAGTCCTGTCACTAACTGTAGAATCATAGTGAATCTCGAAGTAAGTTTTTGCACTACTGTTCTTCATAAATTTCTAATACTTTCTGACAGTCAAATGCACTGACAGCTACACGCACACTCGATACTCGCACTGCAAATAAATAAACATGAAGTTGGTATTTCTGGCGCCTTCTAAATATTGCAACCCATTACAACCGTGTTTTAACTTGTGGCAGTGTAGTAATCCCAAACGAAGGTATAAAACGCTGTATCCTTACTGCAAAATACTGCAACCTCCGTTTATATAAAGACTTTGCAGTTTACTGCCACGTAGGGACGCACTGCACAGCCATAGCCACAGGCACAGTTTTAACGTCATGCGCGATGAATGTGCAGCACATAAGCAGCAGCATAGCAATTGAGAAGTGGCACCTCTATAAATGCACTTGTCAGTTAATCGAAACTCGCACATGACTTTTAAACTCATTAAATGAAACGGGCGCGTTGTACATATGATTTGATGTGTTTAGAGAGAATGTCTAGATATTGGTCGATCCATTCACATTATTTAAGCCAAGAAATATCTTTCATATCAATCTCCCAATTGATTTTCTTCCATAGCAATTGCAGCTTCCTCCAACGCCAGAACCGCCCGTCGCACACCTTCCCGGTTCGAGTATTCAGCAAATGAACGAAGAATTTCGGCGATGTTATAGTCACATGCAATCAATTCGTCCCAAATCATTGTCAGTAGAGTATTGAGCGCGTCTTGCTTGCGTGCGGCAAACCAACAACGAAAATAGTCATGGATTGGTGCTGTCTCGTTCTCAAACGTATTCATGGCGCTTCCACATTATTTTATTACAGTACGTAGCGTATTAAATTTAAGGTGTCATTCAGCGATGTGCCTAAATCATTACTAGGATTGGTTTGGCACGTAATTTGCCAGTCTTCACCCTCAATCAAATCGGTAACTAGTGCTTCCGCGAGTGAAAGGGTTATATTAATTTGATGAACGGCGCCTTCTTTATTACTCGTCGGTGGTGAACTAATCAAATCGATATTCATGCTGCCTCCTTCAGTTGGTCGGCTAAACTATCTTTGGCAGGGCTATGCAGAACTGATTTATCTGTAAAACTCACTACTCTGGCGCCTGGAATTAAATTGATTACCCAGCTCAATAGTCTTTCAAATGGCATTCTTTCGACGATTTTCCATGCTTGTTTATGCTCATAAATCAAACGATTGGCGAGTGTGCTTAAATCGGCGCCTGTTATTGATTCACTAGATTTACCCAATACCCGCTGCGATTGAGATTTAAGATATTCTTCGATGTCGCATTCGATACGAACTCTTACGTTTTCTGCCATCGTTATTTCTCCCGCTGCAAAATACTCGTTATCTTGAAAATTAATAAATCTTTAACATTTGTCACATTGTGCGTGTAAACTGCCCCCCTTAAATTTCAAGGAAACGCCTAAAACAACGTGCGTAAGCCGTATGAGCGCCTTCAATGTTGGACTTGACATAAGTTGGCGCCTTCTTCATGAACTCACATTCAATTGAGTCTTACCATTTCACCATTGTTTGAATGAAGAATGAAATGCCATATCCCTTTATTCGCAAGGTTTTCAATGGTATATGAACATGTGAGAAGATTGGCTTACCGCTCTAGAACTAGTTTTTTCACTTGATGCCATAATTGTCTCCCACAGGGAGTTATGGGCTATTTTGGGAGATTTCGGTTAAGTTGCAATCATAATGATTCCTCCAAGTATTCTGGTGAAAAGCGCTCAATCATTACTATGAGCGGGATTGAGAGAATTTTTGCGTATACGAATCTGGCGCCCGAAACGGGCTGTTTTTCAGTCAAAACAAGATTTTTGGGTGTTTTCAGACTTCTTATGCTAGATTAACACTAACAGTGCAAATAGTGCAAAAAAAACTAATGCTGTTTTTGCTGCTATTAGTGCAAATATTATCTTGTATGTGCTTGAAGAGTATGATCTATGCTGATAGGACAAATAGTTATGAATTAATGGCACGACCGCGAATTACATTAACCGTGTCAGAAGATGTTTATCAATACCTCTCTGACTGGGCTGAACGTGAAGAAAGACCCTTGGCTAACCTTGCAGCCTACTTATTGAGTCAGGCTGTTAAGGAACGTCAACAGGTTGACAAAAAGCAAAATAAGGGTGAAGGCTAATGAATGCAGTCAGTATAGACCCGCTAACACTGCCATCGCTATTATTGAACAAGTGTTCGTGCTTGCTAAACTATCTAGCCATCAAAAGTGCGATGGGAAATAAGCACGTTAATTACATTGAAAAAATCGTTAGCCTTGCTCAATTAGAGGTAAAGTGCATATTACAGAGGAAAGGAGGTAACGGCTACACAAAAAACCCAATAGCGAAATTACAGCCAAATGTAGACACCCATTGTTTGATGAGTGACATTTCAGCTGTAAGATTGCTTCTTTAAATATTCGATTTTGCGGGCAAAGGAATCTTCACTTCGACTCAATCATACCTATGTTTGGCGACCTTGGTTTTTGATTGAGTCAGAAGAATTGATTCTCTCGTCAAAATTGTTTACACATACCATCTTACAAGATCGCGTCCGAATTCACAGGCTGTCTTGCGACATTTTGCTGCGAATTTACAAGAAAGCGCTTTGACTTTATGTAAATTTTTGTTTCGTTTTAAAAATCTTAGATTTTTATGACGAGCGCAAACGAATTGAATAGGCGTACTCAGATGTCATTGTGTAACGACGACTAACCCGCTCCAAACCCACATTTATTTTTGGAGTAAAACACATGTACGGCGTGCAACTACTCGCTGAACAAGGATTTTTGGATATTGGCAACGTAGACCGTCTGCCGCCAACATTCGAGAAAGACCATTACAACTGTGCCGTTAGCAACGGTCAAAATTTACCATCAAAACGGGCAAAGCTATACCCAGATCGCAATTCACAATTACAGACAACGTTGCCTGTAATCGAAGAAACAAGTTTCAATCAAAAACCATACCTGGGCTTTGATAGGGCTTGGAAATTTTGTGCTGTTTGCCTGACAACAGCAAACGGCGCCCTCAAAACACCCATAAAGTTTACCTAAAATAATTCAACTAAACACAGTAAAAAGTCGGTTAGCCTGCGTCATAGCATTTCCTTTATCCCCAACGCTTAAATGCTTTGGGTAAAACGCTTACTAAAGCCAACCAACCAAAACATAAAAAGAACACTAAAAGGTTAACAAACGTTTTGGCTTTAGAGTAATTACCTTGTGATACTTACAAGGTTTTCAAGGAAGCGGCGCTTGGCTAATCGGCTCCACCAACAGGAGTTCGATAAATGAAGAAATTTTTACTACCTATTGAAAAAACCATGCTTCTGTGCGGGGAGGCTCTATATGCGTATTAAGCCCACCCCGACCCGTCGCCACAATCCCTGTTTTGTATGCGGCAACATCACAGGTAAATGCCGCGAACTCGAAGAACTCCATATGTGTATGGAGATAACAGACGGTTACAACACTCCACCTGGTTTGCAATTTATTGGGCTTACCAAAGATGGGATGTGGGGTAAATTTGTTGTCGAGCGTCAGTCAAGTGCTTTTGAGCGTGAGGCGTGGCGCCAATTTCGTGAGCAAATTAAAAAGCAGCGCAAAGAAGCAGAACGTAAACAATTATTGGGCTTATTAAACGAACGCGAACGCGATGGCGCCATTCGTCAAATTTTATCGCAGTTAAATTTATCTGTCTTACACCGTGCTGATTTGCACCGTCGTGGGTTAACCGACGAGCAAATTGCAGAAGGGATGTTTAGAAGTGTCGAACAGTGGCAAAAGCTTGATTTTCAGGTTAGCCATCGACTAGCTGGCGTTTCTATCACCGGCGACTCGCTCGTTACCCAGCCTGGTTACATTTGTCCGGTGTGGGCGCCGACAGGGGAAATTGTCGCTTGGCAGCTACACTCAGATGATGTTCGCAATGGTAAATACAAGTGGGCATCGTCGCAAACCAAAAATCGTCCTAATGGTCCAACATCACACTTTACCAATGGCGAGTTACCCCTCACCTGTTGTCGTCCAACTAAAGGTACAACTTCCAAACGGGTACGTCTCAACGAAGGTATTTTAAAGCCTTGGGTATCAGCACAAAAACGCGGCGAAATCGTTTTTGGTGCAGCGGGTGGTAACTTTGCTGCTTCACCCCAGACTTTAAAATCTTACCTCGACCAGTTGGAAGTTGAACTGGGGGGAATTGAGGAATTAGTACTCGATGTTGACGCGGGCGCCATCACCAACCGTCATGTGATGCGGCAGTATCGGCGTACCAACGAGCTATTGAAAAAACTAGGCTACGAGTTGAAAATTGGTTGGTGGGGTCAGTATACAAAAGATATTTTAGACCCTGACGAATACGACGGTGTAATTGAGACGATTACTTGGTCAGAGTTTGAGGATTTACACCGCAGTACACAAAACATAAGTGAAGACATCAAACAGCAATTAGAGAAACTGGGACAATACATATCGAAACAGTTCAAAGGGTTTAGCAAAGCGCCCGCTCCAAAGCCTGCTTCACCTACACCTGTATATATATACAAGCTCGGTAACTTACCAACACCCGAAGAGTACATACGTTTGGGATTGCCCAAAATACAGTACAACAGTTTACAACGGTTGTCCATATGGCTAGAAGCACAAGAAAAGGGATGGCATGACATACTCGACAAATCGGCGCCTGGTTTAGGTAAGTCACACGATGCGGGTTTGACTCTTGCATCCGATTTGTCTACGACAATGAATGAACTTGAACAATTGTATTATCTAGCTGCGGACCACCGTAATCCAACCACCGAAACTGTTGAGCAAAATTATGTTGACTTAACAATTCGCCACAATGGTTTAGAAATCGATGATACCCGCACCACACCAAGTGGTAAACCATTTTTAATACATCCTAGAAAGAAATCAAATATCAAATTAACACCAGGTAATTGCCATCGCTATCACCTATTTTCTGAACTCAAAGCAAAGAACATACCCCATATAGAAAGTGGGGATTCACCGATATGTTTGGGTTGTTCCTTGTTTAAGGCTTGCCAATCATCTAGTGGTCGTGGTTATGGGTTCCGCAACTTAAGACAAATGGCATTAATTAGTCCGCAAATACGCGCGCATCCTGATAGTTTACCAGACCCAGACATATACAAATTTGCAAAATGTGGATTGTTTTGGGATGAGGCATCGACGCTTCTAAAAACGCACACGTCAATTTCTGTTACTTCAGATGATTTGAACCAAACGGTTGGACAACTAACTTTCAAAAATCCTCAAGCGATGGAGCAACTGCGCCCAATGCTTACGGTGTTAAGGTCGCTGCTTAATCAGGAATTAAAACCACCATCCCGATATGGATTCGACTCAACCGCCATATGGGAATTACTACCAGCGGCGCCTGCAAATCTCAGCGAACTGATTTCTTCGTTAGAAGAAGACCTGGCGCCTGACCTAAGTTTCCTTCAGGAAGTAGCAGACAAAATCAGCATAGCCGAACTTGACAACCAAGCAAAAAAAGCAGCAAAAGCAGCCAATAGTATACTCCGCCAAGAAAACTATAAAAATACCAAAAACGAATTGCACTCCGTTGCGCTTAACTGGCTAGTACCCCTATTACAAATTTGGGTGAATGAAAAAGTAGGCGCCTTTCGTTGTGAACATGGGGTTTTATCTATATATATACCCGAATTACGTCACCGCGCGATTGCTGAAAAAGCTGCTTTTAATATTTACCTCGATGCTACAATGCGTCGCGAAGACTTGGCACTAAAAATGGGGATTGACGTTGATGAGATTCTGCATATCGAGCAAGCTAGCCCGACTTATGAAAACCTGAAAATCATTCAAGTCACGGGCATGGGGAAAGTCGGCAAAGATAGACGTTCATCTATGGATTCTCGTCTATTGGCACTAAAAAAAGCATTAACAGAACAACATCCTGACCTCAAATTTTTGGAGTGGAAGAAACACGCATCAGAGATTGATGGCTATCATTTCCGCGATAGTCGGGGGATTAATAGGTTTCAAGATGCTGATTCACTATGCAGTGTTGGTATACCCTACCCCAATTTGGGTGAGCTTGCTATTGAATATTATCTCCTGACGGGGTTACAGATAGACTTAGCCAGCAAAGATAACGATGCCAAATTCCAAGCTTTTGTTGATGCTCATGTTCAAGCTGAGATTTTGCAAGAAGCTGGACGACTACGTTCGCACCTTCGACCTAATCAAAAATTGTACTACTACTTCATTGGTGATTACGATTTAAGTTTCTTTATTGACCAGCTACCCTTAGTCCAGTTCGAGCAAGTTCAGGCAGTTTTGATTGCTCCGGAGGCAGGAAGTGTAGGACAACAAACCAAATACTTACTAGCATCCGCATACCAGCAATTAGTCGATAACGGCAAGAAAGTTACCCAAACAGCCATAGCAGAAATTGTTGGGATTACCCAAGAACGGGTTAGTCAAATTGCTAAACAATTAGGTGGGTGGAAGGCACTCAAAGAATTATTAGTTTTGTTATTAACAACTAATAATAACGAAACTTATATTTCCTCTCCACCCGATGATGACCTTGTTTGGGCAGCACAACATTACTTACCTTTGCTCGTTTTTAACCCAGATTGTTTGCCTCCATCTCAAGTAATAGCGCAGGTATTAGAAATCGCCAGCGTTTATGGGTGGGAAAAATTTGCTGCCATTATAGCTTCACAACTCCCACAACTTAGAGCTTCTTTACTCGCTTATTTGATTGAAGTCCTGCCTAGTGAACTCAAAACGGTCTTTGTAAGTTTGGCTACCAGCACTCTGCGAGTTACGTAGCTTTTAGTTGACAAGGAAAGTTTACTGTAGCGCTTATAAACGAACGCGCAAAAATTTAATATTTACCAACAAATTATTACTCCACTAATTTAGTATAGTATTTATGTACTATATAGATTAACTATGCAAAATCAACCTATTAAAAATAAATCGTCTGATAATTGGTATACCCCACCCCACATTGTCGAGTTGGTTGTACAGGTGTTGGGTAAAATCGACCTTGACCCATGTGCAGAAGTTGGGTGCCGTATACCAGCTTCAACGCATTACACATGTATAGATAACGGATTGACAAGGACTTGGCACGGACGAGTATTTCTCAATCCACCCTACTCGCGTCCCGGTAAATGGATTACTAAACTTAGTGAAGAAATCACAGTTGGTCGAGTCAAGTCAGCAATTGCCCTAGTGCCGGCATCTACTGATACTGGTTGGTTATCGCCAGTGCTGGCAACCCAACCCGTGTGTTTTTGGAAAGGGAGAATCAAATTCCTCGACACCAACTATGAACCAAAACTGCCCGCGCGTCAATCGCACTGCTTGGTGTATTGGGGAAGTCAAAACGAGCGATTTAAGGAAGTGTTTGATGCGTATGGTGTGGTGCAACTGCCTCGGTCGGTACTAATGGTTAAAAACTCAACCGTTAGTACGCCTGTGGATAATAATGCTTCACCTGAAACAGTACTAACGGTTAACAACTCAACCATTAGTACTCAGGGGGAAGAGCTAAAAGCAAAATCAGTACTAATGGTTAACAACTCAACCATTAGTACTCGAAGAAGTAGAGGAGAGGGGACAGGAAGAATTCAGATTCGGACTATTACCAAGAAAAATGGTAAGCAGTATCAACAGGCTTGGTATGACTGGCAAATGCATAATCAGGCTCATACTATATCTAAAAGTACTTATATTCCTAAACATTTATTGGAGATAGTTCAACAGTTAGAACAACAAAAAGCTCCAGTGCGAGAAATATTACAGGTGTTAGGAGTGCAATAACTTACATCTTGCACCTCTCCGTATATACTCAGGCTAAGTAAGAATAAACGCAATAAAGCTACATTATTTTCATTGCTTTTTATCGCTAAATCAGGAACTTTAGCTTCAATACTGAGTGCGTAAAATACATCAATTTTTCTTGGTGCAAGATGTGAGATAAGGGTTTCAGACACTTAAATCCGAGCTTACTATATAGCTGAGTGGTGAAGTATATATATACAACTAGGCATCTTCCATACCTGCTATAGTTCTAAGCTCATAGGATTCTCTACCAGTTTTATAGTTGTAGGCGCCGATACCCATAGAAAATAGTTTAAACCAGTACTAATTGTAAGTATCTTCCACTCCACTACCATAAGAAAACATGATAGTTAGTAAACTTCTTACGTCCCCATAAGCTTTACGTCGTGTTGCATGTGTTGTAACCTTAGATGCCACAAGGCGTTGTACACGTATTAAAGAAGTTATCAAAAACGTCCCCTAACGAGTGTTGTAACCTTAGATGCCACAAGGCGTTGTACACTAAAAATATTTTGTGTTTCTAGCGTAACTGGCGATAGTGTTGTAACCTTAGATGGATGGAAGAAGTTTCAAGGGAAGGTATTGATATCAAGCTTGCTATCAGGCTTTGTCGTCAGGTAACGTGGTTGCGAGAATGCCTCTTATCCCGCGCCGTGTTTCGGGCATAAACCTGTCAGGCATTATACTCCAAAGGGGGAATTTTACCCCTGCTATAGGCCTACGGTGTACACACATCTCTCATCGCGGGTTAAATAGGCGGGAAAGAAACGAATGGTTCTATCCCAAACCCGATATTTTACGTTTCTGCTTATCAATAAAAGAGAGTTATTGATAATGAAGTCGGCGCCGCTTAATGCTTATCTAGTAAGGCTTGAGTCATACTAGACGAGCTTTTTAAGACTTGTGTGTACACCGTAGGCTATAGGCAAGGCTTATGGATTATTGAAAAAAATTGGTTTTTTTGGCGTTTAGTGTCTAAAAGTAGTAAAAAACATCTCGAAGAGAGCATTGGGTTGAAAGCCTTGCCTGATAATACTTGAGCGCAATTCGTCTAAAACATAACGGACAAAAAATCTTTTTGGTGCGATGAACCCTTCCTCACGCTTGGCTGCATATGTTCTGGTTAGGTTCCCTGTTAATAAATAGCGGTGTATTAGGGGCTAATTAATATGGATACCAATATTGGAGCGATTAAAGAAAATATTAAGCTGCCAAGCAGGGAGGATTTGGGTGAAAGCTTTAATCGTGTGTATCACGGGCCAGACCGCTTGCGACGGGAATACGAATTGGTAATGGAGTCTGAACGGTTGGGTGTGCCGTTAGATACTTATCGTCGGTTGTACGAGCTACGTGGGGAAGAAGCAATTGACGCTTACCCCAAACCTGAAAATTGGTGGTATACCCCCGGTGATTGGAGTAAATGGATTTGGCATCTACCACCCAAGAAAAAATTAGCGTTGGGGAAAAAGGGAGTAGTCAAGTTGGTGCAAAGTGGGGTAATACTCACCATCGCCATCGGAATTGGCCGATATGTATGGGAGGCGCCGAAACGGGAAAAGCTTGCACATTACCAAGCATGGCAAATGATTAATTCGGCAGCAGGGCAAAAAACAAGTGGGGGAAGGATTCAAGCACTACAGGATTTAAATAAAGATGGCGTTAGTTTACAGGGATTGGATGTTAGTGGGGCGTATTTAGCGGGCATCAATTTGCAAAAAGCCAACCTTTGGTATGCCAACCTCAGTAATGCCAACCTCAGTAATGCCAACCTCAGTAATGCCAACCTTAAGTTTGCCAACCTTAGTAAAGCCGGCCTTGGTGAAGCCAACCTTGTTGGTGCCAACCTTGCTGGTGCCAACCTTAGTAATACTTACTCCCGTAGTGCCAACCTTAGTAATGCCAACCTTTTTGGTGCCAACCTTAGTAATGCCAACCTTAGTAATGCCAACCTTAGTAATGCCAACCTTAGTAATGCCAACCTTAGTAATGCCAACCTTAGTGATACCACCATTAATTGCTATAAAGAGTATTGCACAAACTTCAAAGGTGCGGAAGGCATCACCCTCGAACAAATCAAACAAGCCTCAAACTGGCAATCTGCTTGTTACACCCCGGAATTCCGCGAAGAACTAGGGTTGCCACCAGAAAACCCAAACAATTGTGCAGGTGAAGATAAAAAGTAACGTGGTTGCAAGAATGCACGTTAAACCCGGCGCGGGATTATACTCTAAAAGGGGAAATTTACCCCTGCTATAGTCAGGACTTATGCGTTGACGATGGAATGCGGGTTTGGGAGAATGCCTAAAAGTTGCGACTTATTAGGAAAAACTATAGCAGGGTAGAGAAAACGTAACAATCAGGGTTTTGGGGGTTTGAACTGTTCGTATTTAAACGTATAATACGAACAGTGGTATTTGATTACAATGTTTGTACGTCGCAAGAACACGGATTACAGGTCACGGGAATATCTTACAGTACGCGAGGTCAACAGTATCCTGCGAGCTGCAAAAGTTTACGGGCGCCACAAGGTAAGGAACTATGCTCTGGTACTGTTAATATTTCGCCACGGTTTGCGAGTATCTGAAGCAACAGATTTGCGCTGGGATGCTATCTCGTTTCTGGATGAGGAGATTTTTATCACCCGTAAGAAGGGTAGCGATAGCGGAGTTCACCCCTTGCCCCAGGACGAGATTGAAGCCTTGAAACAGTTAAAAGCTTCTAACACTGGTAGCAATTACGTTTTTATTGGGGAAAGGGGAGAACGTCTAACTTCGGCTGCGGTACAAAGATTGTTGACCCGGTTGGGAGAAGTTGCAGAACTAAATATCAAGATTCATCCCCACCAGTTGCGCCACGCTTGCGGTTACTATCTCGTCAATGAAGGCCACAGTACCCGATTCATTCAAGAATTCTTAGGACACAGGGATATTCGCCACACCGAAAAATATACCAAAGTCAACTCAAAGCGTTTTTCTGGGATTAAGTGGAATACTATTGATGAATAAGGCATCACCGTGTCAGAAAAGGAAAATTGTACGTTAAGAAAAGTTTGAAGCTGGTTTTTTAACCTAAAGTGTTGTTAATGGGTCATGGTTGAATTGTACTACTGGCTAATCTCGCCTAAACTCCATTTGGGCGAAGTGGTCTTGTAGCAGTTTGTGGACGAAGCGATAGCGACCACCAACTCGTTGGAGGAATAATCGCTCGGTACAATAGTCGAGGAAACGGGCGTAGTTCCAGGGAATGTAACCGTTACAGTAGAGAATAAGGCGTAGGGTGAAATGTTTAATAACGGGTGTTCCACTTCTAAGTATACCCACGAATAATCCTAAAAATAATCCATACATTAAGCTAACAATTAAAGCTTTAGTTACATTATTCATTTTTAGAATTATTTGAATTAAAAAGATTAATATTGTGGAAGGTAAAAACAACAAAAATGATAACTTAACTGTATTTATAGCAGATTGCCAAATACCTTGGTTAGAAATATTTTTATTTTCTATTTCTAGACTAGAAAATCCAAAAATCAGCCCCAAAATCAGCCCAAACATCAGCCCAGAAAGCCCAAAAATCAGCACAGAAATCAGCACAGAAATCAGCACAGAAATCAGCCCAAAAATCAGCACAGAAATCAGCCCAGAAAGCCCAAAAGTCCGCTCCAAAATCAGCCCAGAAAGCCCAAAAATCAGCCCAGAAAGCCCAAAAATCAGCACAAAAATCAGCCCATAAAGCCCAGAAGTCAGCCCAAAAATCAGCCCAAAAATTAACCCAATAAAAACATAAAGCAGCCCAAAAATCAGCCCAAAAATCAGCCCAAAAATCAGCCCAAAAATCAGCCCAAAAATCAGCCCAAAAATCAGCGTTTTTTTAAATTTTTTATAAGAAAACTTTAAAATTTCAATTGCTTCAATTTTATCTTCAATCAGCCCAGAAATCAGCCCAGAAATCAGCCCAGGAATTAACCCAAGAAAAACATAAAGCAGCCCTACTGCCAGCCCAGGAATTAGTCCAGAAATTAGCCCAGAAATCAGCCCAGAAATCAGCCATTTTATAATGGTTATGTTCAAAAAAATATTAGACCTAATTAAACCTATATTTTCAAGTTTATACTCTATTATATCACCAAATAAACCATTAATCAGCCCATTAATCAGTCCCAAAAACAGCCCAAAAATCAGCCCAAAAATCAGCCCAGAAAGCCCCCCAAAAATCAGCCCAGAAAGCCCCCCAAAAATCAGCATTTGTATAACTCCCCAGACAATCAAATTATAAATAATCTTGGGAGTTTTAGTTTTTAACAAACTCGGCTGCATTTCTTCAATCAAAAATTCAGTTTTAGATTCTCGTTGCATTTGTTGAGCTAACCAAACAAGCCACATCCGCGTTTGTTTAGCGTTAGGAGGTTTGGTCTTAAAATATGTTCTACTGTTAATATTCCGTGTTAACATCCGTCCTAAATAGGCATCTAGTAAATACTGAATCCGGTCTGCTGTAGAATTCAAATGCTGCCATTCTTCAACAGATATTTCTTGAGATGCTAGAACAGTAACGCTAAGTAGTAAAGGAGTTTTAACTAACTCTAATAAGTCTAAGTCGCTACTAATGCTTGACCACAGTTCTATAGAGTTAATAGTCCTTAAATAATCACAAATTTGATTGTTGGTCAAAGACTGTAAGTAGATAGCACCATTTAGTTGTAATTGAGTAGCGTAGTTTCTATATTCTTCACTTCGACTACAAACGACTAGAGAAAGGGGTCTAGTTTCGCTTGCTAAAAACTGATTAATTGCCTGAACACAATCTTCTTGACGCAGTGGCTCAAGTTCGTCTAAACCGTCAAGTAATGGTAGTAATTGGTGATTATTTACCCAATCTTGACCAAGCTTTTTTGAGACACCATACTTAGATTTAAGTTCAGCCACTATCCAATCCGTTAAAGTTTGGCGGTCATCTTTCCATGAGGATAAGTTAAATAAAACGGGAATGGGATAATTAGGTTGTTCTTCTGCACGTTTAACTAATTCTTGAGCTAGTTCTAATTGTGTGGTTGTCTTACCTGCCCCTGGCGCCCCTAAAATTAATAGTTTACCAGTTATTCCTTCTGAGTCAAAAACTTCTAAAATTGTTGTAGCATTTGGGAGAGGTTCAGCAGGTTTTAGTCCAATTTTTATCTCAGCATCCCAAGGTCGCTTTACTTGTTGCGGTTGTGATTCCTTACCCAAATTAATCAGTACGGCATTGTGTAGAGATTGCCTTAATCTTGCTGTAACTTCTTCCTTGACTGCGGCTAATAGTATCCGTTCATTCTTAGGTCGTGCAGCATTACCTATCGAGTTGTAATTTGACAATAGTTCTTGGGCAACACCTTGTAGTTTTAAGTTTCCAGGGTTTTCTTTACACGCAGCATCAATTAATTGGTCAATCCATCCCTGAGATTCTGCTACTTTTATTAAGTTAAAAATAACAACTTCTAAATTACCTCCTCCAGCAACTACGTCTAAATTTTTATCTAATCCAAGCGATAACATCTGCTCCAGCGATGATTTAGTGGGAAAAGCATCAATTAAAGCATCAATTAGTTTTTTTCGCTGCTGACCAGATAATTTCATATTTTAAATACAATTTATCAAGCAAAGGGTGACGGAGAGTACTGAGGTTCATGAGGTAGCAGAAAAATTTATTCGGGCTAACTGTTATGACCCGACGGTGCCAGGTATCGGATTAAAGTAATGCTTATTCTATCGTGGAAAGAGACGCTGTTACAAATATTAATAAATATCGAAAAGCTTTATATATTACAATTTACAAGCCTCCAAACGAGAGGAGATATATAATGGTGTGGTCCATCCATAATCTCTATAACCCATGTGAGCCACCACCATGCTTTAGCCCAGGTATGACCAATACTGGGGAACACATACACCGGGAGGTGCCCAATAACCGGGAGGTGTCCACCGGGAGCCGTAGTGTCAAATGTCAGTGCATAATCTTCTAATCTTTCTCCCATAACCCAATTTGTCAACCAACCAATTCTTTTTTCTATTCTCCACCCTACGCGATTCTTATATTTTTCCCAGGCTTCTTCTCTGTACTTGCCGTCAAGTATTCCCCCGACTTCAAGGTAGATTTGTTTTTGAACGCTGAAGCCAAAGCGCCCATTGCTATATTTTACCCAAAGTTTATCGATAGTGCGTAAGTCTGTGCAGGGAAAATTTCTGATACTTTCGATATTTAGCCAGCCTTTTGTTTCTCTACCAGACGCTTTAAGCATAACAGTGAGAGTTTCATTATCTGCTTCTCTCCACTGTTGTGCTTTCAATAAATCTCGCAGTCGTGTGTAATCTACATTGCGAGCGCTACTTAGGTCATCACTTGGTGCAGGTTGTAATAATAGTTCTTGGGCAATAGCTTTTAGTTTTAGGTTTCCAGGGTTTTCATTACACGCAGCACGAATCAAATCTTTGACCCAACCCTGAGAATTTGCTGTTTTTATTAATTCAAAAACAATCTTTTCTAAACTCCCTTCGCCTGCAATTACTCTTAGACTTTTATCTAATTCAAATAACAACATTCGCTCTAGGGATGCTATATCAGGAAAAGCATCAATTAAAGCGTTTTGTAGTTCTTTAAGTTGCCAACCGGATAATTGCATATCTTTGAGATAAACTGTTTACATATAAAAGATGAAGTTTTTAAAAATACTACTGCTTGAGATAATTATAAAATTAATTGTTGATAGTTAGGTTTTACCTGCCTCATCTTTTTTTAATACTGGTATTGACCCTTGTGAAACATTTTCCATTTCAATAGCAACCATACCTTCGTCAAAGGCTCGTTGAAATACATCTTGATTACCTGAAGTTTTGTAACCCAATCCATCATAAAATCCTTTAGCAAACTCATAAGGAATTAGAACCTATTTTGAATGGCTCCACAAGTCTTTATTATGGAGGCAAGCCAACTTGTCAAGTCTTTTTACTAACATAATTTTGGTTCTCAAAGTACTTCAACAATTTTATTTACAACATAATCCATGCCGAGAGAAGTCTTCACTCCCAACTTATCAGCTAACGTGGGAGAGTAATTAACAATGTCTTGATATTCTATGTCATGCCAAATAGGTAGTATGACCTTGTTTTCACTACCTACTTCTCTTGCAGTCAACCCGTTTAATTCTCGCTGTGTCCATTTTTTTTTGAAAAAATTATGGCTGAGTACAACAATACCATATCTAGCATTTGCAAGGCCTTTGTCAATTGAATTGCTTAAACTATCTCCTAATTTCAAAGAAAACTCATCATACCAAACCCTGTAACCTCTGTCTTGTAACTTTTTAGCTAGAGGTCTAACAAAGCTATCTTTGTCTTCACTTGCATGGCTTATAAACACATCATACTCGTGACTGGGGTTATCAGTTTTTTGAGGAATTTGTATTGCTTCTTGTACAGAAGTTTTAGGAAGTGTAACAGGATTTGCTTCTAGTTGATTTGACAATAATTCTTGAGCAGTAGCTTTTAAGAGTTGGTTTCCTGGGTTTTCTCTACACGCAGCATCAATTAATTCTTTAACCCATCCCTGAGCATTTGCTTTTTTTATTAATTCAAAAACAATATTTTGTAAACTCCCTTCGCCTGCAATTGCTCTTAGATTTTTACCTTCTAATTCATATGCCAACATTCGCTCTAGGGACGCTATATCAGGAAAAGCGTCAATTAAAGCCAATTGTAGTTCTTTACGTTGCTGACCGGATAAACCCATATTTATTAATCCTTATATTTTCAATAGAAGTTGGAAATTTCTGTGACTAGTTCAAGTGAACGCGCTCATCACTACTTGGCTACTTTGGCTCTTGTCACAGATTCGTCAAATTCAACACTGGATGTTGAACTATCATTAACCCTCAACCATTGCTCTATTAACTCAGTTATAACTTGGCTCATCTTCAGCCCCCGCAAGGCGCAAGCTGCATGGAATCGTTTCTTGAGGTCGTCCGCAATACTAATATGCATAAGTATTTTTTTGATAAAGATTATAACTATTATGAATACAAAACAACAAATGTACAAACTTGTATTGTTATAGGGACGGGCGAAGCAACTTATGTACTGCTGTAAAAGCTTGCTCCATAGCTTCTAGTTGCTCCCTACTCTCCCAAGCTTCCTGCTATAAAGATTCTTACGCACATAATTTTGACTATGCTTGTTTGTTAACCAATGCAACATACTGATTATGGACATAAGAATTATCTGGATTTTTTTCTAACCAAGATACTGCTTGAATTATTGCTTGTTGACACTGGTGTGATGCTCCTGCCTTCTTGTTCAACCGTAAATACTCCGTCATTACATATGAATCACAAGTAGTTAAATTATCGCTCAACCAAGAATATGTCTGAGAAATTACTTCTTGACACTGTTCTAGCTTTAATTTGTCTTTAGCAAGAACAAGCCACTGTTTACGAACATAAGGTTCATCTGGATTATTTTGTAGCCAAATACAAGCTTGAGAACTTGCTTCTTGGCACTGCTCAAGTGTTCCTTGCTTTGTAACCAGCTTCAGATACTCTGTAAAAACATAACTGTCGCAAAGTAAATTGTCTTTTAGCCAAATAACAGTATCTAAAATCGCTTCTTGCCGTTGCTCTAATTCACCTTTTTCTCTTACTAAAATAAGGTACTGCCTGCGAACGTATGAATCATCTGGATGGCTTTTCAGCCAGGGAGATGTTTTTGCAATAGCCTCTTGACACTGCTCTGGTGTGCCTGATTTTTGAATGTTGACAAGGTTTTCTTGAAGAGTTCTTGAGTCCATTTCTAATATCTCAACTGTAGCAACTTCGTTGACGGGTAAGTATGTATTAGATATTTTCTTATCTTCCACTAATGAGTTATTACTAAAATTAGTTACTTGTGATTGTTCATATTTGTTAGCAACGTGTGTAATAAATTTACAATCTCCTTCTGGTGCTTCGTCTACTGTAACAAAAAATTCGTCACGCGGAAGAATTTCCATTGGCTTAGGTTCAGGAATTTCTTGGGAAGAAGGTTGCGGGAGTTTATCAAATGATTCTCCAGGGAAACTGAAGCGAGTTTGACTTTGAGGGGCTGAAGGTAGATTTTGAGGCTGTTGCTGACTTTCGGTTATGAGAATGCTAGGCGAGGAAACAGAAGATGTTTCTGCATCAGAATTTGGTAACAAATCTTCGGCAATACTTTTTAGCTTTATATTTCCAGGGTTTTCATTACACGCAGCACGAATTAGTTCTTCAACCCATCCCTGAGAATTTGCTGATTGTATTAATTTAAACACAATCTCTTGTAAACTCCCTTCGCCAGCAATTTCTCTTAGATTTTTATCTAATTCATGTAACAACATTTGCTCTAAGGATATTGTATTTGGAAAAGCATTAAGCAAAGCCAATTTTAGTCTTTTACATTCTGAACCAGATAATTGCATATATTTAATATAAACTGTTTACATATAGAGGATGGAGTATTTTTAAAATACTTAGTCTTTGAGAAATTATAAAATTAATTGTTTCATTTTTAAGTTTTACCTATCTCATCTTTTTTTCAATACTGGAACAGAACCTTATGGAGTGAATTAGTAATTACTATCACTGATTTCAAGTTATTGCTGAATTACTCTGCTACAACTTGGCTACTTATTCCTGTTTATAACGCTCTTATCAATCTCAGAATAGGGAGCTTCGTTGGTCTTTAACCATTGCTCGAGTAGCCCTGTCACAACTTGACTCATTTTCAACCCGCGCAGGGCACAAGCTGCATGGAACCGCTTTTTCAGATTACCCGAAATACTGATGTGCATAGCTGTTACAGTTTTATTGCCTTCCTCGCTAATTATACTTAAACATAATTACAAAAGCACAAAATACGATTCCGGAATAATGTAAGCTCCGAGCGTTGTTGGCACCCGGAGCGGACTGAATGCTTATTATTAGGGTGTGCGACAAGGTACGTGCCGTCCGGCGGGACACCTTGTAAAGTTCTGTTATGGAAACCCTTATTAAGTTCCTACCTCTATTGACGCAATATTTATCGTAAACTATCTGTATTGGGTGCAGACAGCGTACAGACATGGCGAAAACCAACCGAATCTCAATCAACTTCAAGTTGCCGGAAGACTTACTGGAAGAGGCACGAGCCTTTGCGACGGAAAACGAAACCACCCTAACAGCACTAGTAATCGAAGGACTGCGATGCGTTTTGGATTCGACACCCGGTACAGACAATGGTACAGACGATTATCTGCACCAACAGCAGTTAGTCAATCTCAAAGATACTGTACAAACCCTCGACACCGAACACTCGAAGCGGATAGAACAACTCGAAGCCAAAGTTGAACAACTTACCCAAGCATTGATACAGTTAAAAGTTAACGCCTCAACACCCAACCGCCGAAGCAAATCACCATACCCACACAATCAACCACCAGCCCAAATACTACCTTTTGAGGAAGAGAATTTAGCACGGCGCCTGGTCATCGACATTAAAACCCTGCGCCACAACCGGGAAACCATGACCCAATCAGAATTTCTGTCTTGGAGCAAGAACCGCGACCCTTCCGAGTACAGCTGGAAATATAATGTCAAAGATAACCTATACCACCCTTTTAAATAATATATCTACTGATTATGTAGATAGATAAATAATAGTATTTTAAATTACTGAATATTCCGTACAAACTCTTGGCAATTATATTCGGGAATCAAAGCCTCTAATGCGGATACTCGTTCGCGCAATCAAAATTCGTCGTAGGGTGAAAAAGTCGGTATTTGGAGATATCCAGACAAAATTACAGGTGGCGCATCAAAGTGTAAACAACTACAATGGATTTATAACCTCAATTACTGCATTACTGCATTACTGGATTAAGTATTATGAGTATTATCGCCTTGACTAACGAAAAGGGTGGTGTCGGAAAGTCTACTACCTCCGTGCATTTCGCCTATTGGCTATTCTCAAAAAAGAAGAAAGTTGCCCTAATTGACGCTGACCCCCAGCGCTCATGTAGCAAGTGGATAAAGCGAATGGATGACCCTATCCCTGTAACTATTCTTACAACCCCAGATGAACTCTTAGAGAAAACCCCTGAGATAGCAGAGGGAGTAGATTACTTAGTTATTGATGCGCCACCCGGTTTGGCTGAGTGTTGCAGAGCAATTTTATTTCGTGCCGACTTAGCAATTATCCCGTGCCAACCAACTGGTTTAGATTTAGACGCAGCATCTGACGCTGTAAGACTTGTAAGACAAGCACAATCAGTACGGGGTGGCTTACCTGACGTGGGCATGTTCGTTAATAGAGCCGCGAAGGGAACCAAATTAAAGGATGAAGCACTTTCCCTGATTCAAAAAATAGACGACGTAACCGCCCTTAAAACTGTAATCCACCAGAAACAAGCAGTAGCCGATGCGTTTGGACAAGGTGCTACGGTTTTTGATTTAAAAGGTGCTGGTGCATCCGAAGCTGCAACCGAATTTGAAAAACTTTTCAGGGAAATTATGAGGTTACTGTAATGGCGAATCAAAAGCGAAAACCACTCAATGATGAACTAGCTAAAAGTTTTGTTTTCGGTCAACAACCTGAACCAACTACTGAAAGTAATTCATCTAAAACGACATCAAAAAAAACAAAGAATCTTATAGAGAAATTAGAGGCGCCTGCCAGAGAACCAACAATTAGGTTAACGGTTGACCTCGCAGAATCAGTGCATAAAAAGCTTTCCCTTCTCGCAGCTCGTACCGGAAAAAAGAAAGCCGAAATCGTCAGGTTGCTTTTAGATGAAGCACTTGAAGATGTAAAGGAATAATACTGAATGCAGTAAGTGTTGCAGTATTGCAGTAACATTGAAGTTTATACTGTATATGGAGTAAAAGCATCATTGGAACAAAGCCAGTCTAATATAAATTTTTGTTACAATTTCCAGATTTGAGTTTAACAGCACTGTATTCAGTGTGTAAAATTTTACAGCACTTAGCAACATCATTATGGATGAGCAGCAGCGTAAAAATTTACACGAGGCTTTACTTGATGCTTTTCCAAATAAATCATCATTAGAGCAAATGTTGTCATTTGGATTAAATAAAAACTTGAATGAAATTGTTGAGGAAGGTAATTTACAAAAAGTTGTTTTTAATTTAATAACAATAGCAGAATCTCAAGGATGGATTCAAGATTTAGTTCGTGCTGCCAAAGCCTCAAATCCTGGGAATTCTAATTTACAAAATATTGCTCTTGATTTATTTTCTAATGCTGTAACTGAGACTACCAATGTTGATAAGCTAGTACAAACCGCGCGTGAGAAGATTGGCGCCTATATTGAAGAACGTTGCGGTACTATGCGTGTACTGGATATGACGCAGCCAATGGGGTTAGATGATATTTACACCAGCGTCAATATTTTGCAAAAGATTACTGGACGTAGACGGGCATCTATAGAAGAATTAACTGGAAATGTGCCTGTAGAAAACTTTGAGAGATTTAGCTTAGGAGGGGTACGTGAAAAACGAGTACCAGGTTTGGAAGCAGTAGCAAAGTACCCCAAGCTGATGATTTTGGGTAAACCTGGTGCAGGGAAAACAACGTTTCTTAAGCATTTAGCATATTCGTGTATAAGAGGCAAGTTTCAAGAAAATCGTATTCCGCTATTTATCACGCTAAAAGATTTTGCAGAGGCGCCAAAACAGCCTAATTTATTAACGTATTTAAATCAAATATTTATCAAATATAATATTACAACCAATATGGATGCTAGTATTAACCATACAAAGCAACTACTAAGACAAGGTAAGCTGCTGGTGCTTCTTGATGGATTGGATGAAGTGCGAGAAACTGATAGTAAGCGAGTTTTAAAACAAATTCAAAATTTTACAAATGATTTTTATGAAATTCAATTTGTTATCACTTGCCGTATAGCTTCGAGGGAATATACTTTCCAGAAGTTTACCGAAGTTGAAGTTGCTGACTTTAATGATGAACAAATTGAATCTTTTAGTCAAAAGTGGTTTACTGCTAAACAAGATACAGTAAAAGCTACGAAATTTGTTGAAAAGTTAAAAGACGATGAACCAATCCGTGAGCTAGCAACCAATCCATTATTATTAACATTACTGTGTTTGGTATTTGAAGAGTCGGGGGAATTTCCTAAAAACCGCTCTGAGCTTTACAAAGAAGGTTTAGATGTATTACTCAAGAAGTGGGATGTAAAGCGCAATATTGAACGCGACCAAGTATATAAAAAACTATCCCTAAAACGCAAGGAAGACTTATTAAGTCAAGTTGCTTATTTAACTTTTGAGCAGGGGCAATACTTTTTTAAGCAAAAAGAAATTGAAGAACGTATTATTGAATATATCCGCAATTTACCTGACTGTAGTGATGACCCTAAAGCGTTACAGCTTGATACTGAAGCAGTATTAAAATCTATAGAAGCGCAACATGGGTTATTTGTAGAACGCGCACGCGGTATTTACTCATTCTCACACTTAACTTTTCAAGAGTACTTCACAGCAAGAGAAATTGAAAAATCAGGTGATAACAAACTTTTAATTAATTTATGCACCCACATTACCAAAGCACGCTGGCGGGAAGTTTTTTTGCTGACGACTGGGATGTTGAAACATGCAGATTCTCTGTTGGAATTGATGAAAAAACAGGTTGATAGTTTGTTAGCAGACGATGAGAAACTACAGGAATTTCTTATCTGGATTAAGCAAAAATCTGAAACTGTAAAAGCAGCATATAAACCCCCTGCCATTCGAGCCTCATACCTCGCCCGAACCCTCGACCTCGCCCTTGCCCGAAACCTCGACCTCGCCCGAACCCTCGCCCTTGCCCGAAACCTCGACCTCGCCCGAACCCTCGACCGAAACCTCGACCTCGACCTCGACCTCGCCCGAACCCTCGCCCGAACCCTCGACCTCGACCTCGCCCTCGCCCTCGACCTCGCCCTCGACCGAAACCTCGACCTCGCCCTCGCCCGAAACCTCGACCTCGCCCGAACCCTCGACCTCGTCCTCGACCTCGCCCTCGACCGAAACCTCGACCGAAACCTCGACCGAAATAGCGAATTCTATCGTTCCCTCAAAGAGCTAAAAGAGCAGCTTCCTGACGATAAAACTGATAAAAAAGCAAGCAGGCAATGGTGGCAGAAAAACGGTAAAACTTGGACAGAAAAGCTCAGAGCAGTGATGATTAAGCATCGCAACATTGGTCACGACTGGCAGTTTACTGAGTCTCAAAAGGAACTATTAGAAAAGTACTACGGTGCCAACAGGTTTCTTGTTGAATGTCTCAGTAGTGATTGCTACGTTAGCCGTGAAGTTCGGCAGCAAATTGAAGATACCATGCTACTGCCAGTAAAAGACATACCAGATATAGCCAAGATAAATTCTGGCTTTAATTCCCAAGATTTAGCTAATAGAAAAAAAATCATCAGCCAAGCACAACGAATTAGGTTTATTTTCATGCTTTTTACAGCGCTGGGGATAGTTGGGTTGTTAACTTGGTCGCAATTTAAACCAGTTGATTTATCCCCAAAGCTGGATAATCGCCTGCCTGCTAATTCATCACAAAATCAATAACAGTAATCAAATTACGTTTTTGTTCGGCTCAGAATGATATTTTGATTGGCTCTAAAGTTTCTCATTACAAAGCTTTAGAGTTTTTTATTATACCAAATATCTTATTAACAACCAACCCTGCATCTTGGATGCCCACATAGGCGTTTGAAAACTACGAAGCCGTTCAGTTTATTGAATTAGTTTAGTTCAATTTATTGAACCAATATTTGGATGGGGAAAATAGGATGCTAGATGCTCCTCTACTTTTTTGTTTTTAATCCTGGTTTCGGGTCACACACCAAGATGGCTCACACCCCCTTGACGCATTTATTACTTGCGAATAAAACAGTTAAGAGCTACAGGTTCGGGCGCCAGTTACAACGTTGATAAATTGGTAATTGCCCCCAACCCTGTACCAATACCAAACTCGTAGCGCGCGAGTTCTGCATCAAGCCTGAAATTTACCCTTTCCATCCGAGATAAGCCTTTTAGCTTAGATTAAATCAGTATTATCGAGGTTTAATTTTAAACAAAATTTATAATCGATTAAAATTTGTAATTACAGGCGTTTAGAGAAGGTGAGCTAATCATCACTTTATCTCACCTTAAACATCGCATTAGTATTTCTAATTTCATAGATATATTACTCTTCCGGGCTTAATGAGGGGAAGTTTAATGTTTGGAAAGCTTATTTAACAAGGGTTATGAAAAATATAGTTTTCATATAATATAATTTTTATATAAATTTTAATAGTTTTTTTAGTTAAAATCGGTGTTATATTCCCGATTACATTGATTTAATTGGCTTTGGCTGTAGCGTTAAAAAATTTGCGGCTTTAGAATTGATATATTTTTCGTATATTAATCAAAGCCCAAAACATGAAACAACGTCGTACCAATCCAAAATCATTAGCCAACCTTCAGCGAAGCAAGCCTATGGGAGATGAACCGTTGGCAGCCCATACTTTATCCTTCAAAACAACCGAAGAGATTGATAAATACATCCAATCTAGGCACAATTCTTCGGAGTGGCTGAGAGATGCTGTTGCAGAGAAATATTATGCAGAGACATCTTCTAAATCCAGTAAAACTAAAAAGCAAGTTGTTGAAACCTCTGCTCAAAGTATACCATCACAGGAAGTTACAGTTACCCACGAAGCATTACAAATTGCTAAAGAAACAGTTTTGAAAAATTGGAAGGTAGCTAAGGCGCCTGAAAAGAAAGAGAGAATTGAACAAGCACTGGATAAATTGATTAATGCTGTTACCTCGCAATTAGAACCCACAACCCCAATTCCTGAAGCTGAACCAAAAGCTATTGCAACAGAAAAAGAGGAAGTAAAAGCCAGTTTAGAGGTAGCACGAGAAACGAAATCTAAAACTAAAAAGTAGTTGTTTTGGTTCTGCCAGCAGAAATAACAAGAAATTCAACTCCGGTAGCGGAATTGAAAACAGTTCTCTTTATAATAATTTGTTATTATTCTACATCTTCAAAGGTCAAATATATCCGAGCATCATTTTGATTAGGTGGGCGGCACGGGTATAGTTCTGATTTTTCTAAGAGTCTCAAACCAGCGTCCTCTGCATTCTCAATAAAAATTTCTGCGGCTTGTTCTACCTTCAAAGCAAAAGCAATTATTCTAATTTTTATTAATTTACTCGCTTCTTTGAGGGTGTCGAATAACAAATTATTTGTCGTCTTAACAAATTAATGTCATTGTGCGATGGAAATGGCAAAACAAGGTATGTCAAGAATTAGCCCATCCAATGCATATAATATAAATTTTGTCTAGGACTCTTACCATTAGAACCCTGCATTGCTGCAATATAGCTGGAATGGCAGCTACATCGACTTAAAATTTAGACGACATTAATTTGATAAGACGACAAATAATTTGTTATCTGACAGCAAACTGTCCGGTTTAGTTTATGCTATATCTCTTACGATTAAAGGCAATACTACTTGTTATAGAAGACACTTTTCGCGGTTGATATGAATGGAAGATTGCCGATTGAAACTGCGGCATGAATATCTCAAAAGCCAGCTATAGTAATAAATAAGCTAAACTAGACCGTTTAGTTTGCACTTCATGACAGCTTCCCTATATTTGCCCCAACTTACATCATCCGTCTTCACGAGAAGTATGGAGATTTTGACAATCTCTCGTGTTTTACTAAAGGTTTACCCGTTATAGGACTCATCGCCAGCCGCCACTTCCGAACACCAACTATTCCTGGATACTTGTTTTCTTATGTTAGCGAGCAAAATATTGATGAAGAACAAACCGAAGCAAGAGAAACCAGCAAATAAGCGGATAAAAATCTATAAAACATATTCTCGGATATATAGACCGTAAAAGAATAGTAACGCCTTGATCGAAAAGCATAAGGCAAGGAAACTAGTCATCTTCAACATGCGGCTTTGCATCAAACGACCAGTACTTGAATAGGTGCCTATTGCTCCCGGTTAGTCGATTTAAAAAGGCGCCAATAAATACCCCACCCCAAATTTAATAACAATATCTACGCTCTAGAGGTAAAATAACCACCATTAAGCGAAGATATATAAAAGAATTAGACCGACAATCATGATAATAGGGTTGACGAACCAAAAGGGTGGGGCAGGAAAAACCACAGTATCCGGGCATTTGGCGTACTGGTTGACTAAGCGTGGAACAGTAATTGTCGTCGATGCCGACGCGCAGGCAAGCTCGACCAACTGGATGAAAGATTTGGAATTACCGTGCAAGACGATGATTGACCCCGATGATTTATTCGACGAGTTGCCTCTACTAGCCGAACAATACGATTGGGTAGTAGTAGATGGTCCCGGTAGTCTTAGCGAAACCACCAAAGCAATTTTATCTCGATGTGACTTAGCTTTAGTGCCATGTAAACCAGCAGGGCTTGATATGCATAGCACCTCCAAAATGCTACGAATATTACGTCAAGCAAAAGAACTGCGTTCGGGGGCGCCTATTGTTGGTTTATTCCTCAACCAAGCCAAGAAAGGGACGGTACTACTCAAAGATGCTACTCGCGCGCTATCTGAAAAAAATACAGGATTTCCGCTACTAAAAACGATAATATATGACTTACAAGTTATCGCCGACGCACCAGGACAGGGAACCTCGGTTTGGGGTATGAGTGGGTCAACAGCCAAACGCGCGGCACAAGAGTTTGATTCGTTGTTTACTGAAGCACTACAAATAGAAGGCGCCTTATAAGCATCAAATTCCAAATCAAAAAAGGTTCGGAGTTAGCTGCACCAATAACGTTATTGGTGAATCGAAAATCAATCTTGGTATGGGCGTAATTTCTTTGAATCAATTGCTTGATATTAAGGTATTCTTTCATATAATGCGCGCAGTTGATTGAATGTAAGTTTTGAGGGTGATAAATGCCAAAACGTAGAGATGTTGAAGATTTTATATATAGGGATGATGTAGCGACAGTCAAAACATCAATGCCTATAAGCAATCTGGTATTGCCTGAATTAGAACTGCGGTACTTCATAGATGAGAAGGAAGTTGCAAAAATTGTGGCAACTGGCAGAAAAAATGGTATCATCGAACCACTTCTTGTTCGCCCAATTCCAGATAGCGATAAGTACGAGATAGTAGCAGGCGCCAAACGGTATCGAGCATCTCAAATCCTCTCACTCGAAGAAGTCCCTGTCGTTATCCGCGAACTTAACGATGAAGAAGCATTGGAAATCGCATTGATTGAAAACTTCGCGCGTTCCTCTTTGACTGATTTAGAAGAAGCAGATGGTGTACTGCGACTTCTGGCAATGAAGCTAGAAATATCTGTTAGCGAAGTCCCTACACAACTGCACCATATTCAAAACCAATTACGCGATAGGTTAGCCACTACCAATAACGTTATTGGTGACGATAAAATTAAAGGAGTGCAAGAAGTACTAACCTCATTGGGCAATATTAAACTCGACTCGTTCATCAGCAACCGCTTGCCTTTACTCAATTTACCCGATGATATTTTAGAAGTGTTGCGCGCGGGAAAGTTAGAGGCTTCTAAAGCGAAAGTAATTGCTAAGGTAGAGGATGTTGATGTAAGGAAGAAACTGCTCTCCGAGGCAATCGCTGAAAAATTATCGCTCACACAAATCAAGCTTCTAATCTCCGCTCTACAACAACCACAAGAAGGTGGGCAACAAAGCGCTGAAGAAAAACCATTGAAAGAGCGCGTTGATAATACCTTCAAGCGACTAAAAAAATCCAAGGTAATGGATGACCCCAAAAAGCAAGCTCGCATCGAAAAGCTATTGGCACAGTTGAATGCGCTGATGAATTAAGCTTAGATATTTATGGTGCCTAAAAGTTGTTCATTCGCGTCCCAGAGATATACGTGCGGAACTAATTGCTGACTCGGAAACACAAAGGCGCCTTCGTATTAATGCATTAATGGAAAAATACAGTTATATAGAGCCAATTGCTGTATCATTAGAGACTTTACTGAAACTTCCAGATTTGACTTACCAAGAAGAGGCTTATTTGCAAACCTTAGAGTTTAACTACGATAACAAAGTTAAAGAAGTGCAACGCTCCTTATTTGCAGTACTTTGAATAATAATCAGTTAAGACGCTGCTATCCTTGAGTTATCTACATGTTGTGCTTGTCTCACCTTCATTATTTCCTCACCCATAAAATCGTTAATTTCTGATACAACAGTACAATGCTGTAATTTAACACCTAAAACATCCGCCACTACAGTAAGCGCGACAGTTCTGTAAATGGAATACGCTTATATATAGGTGTAGCGACCTGCAATTAGGGTTAAAAATTTTTAGGAACGACTGCTTTATCCTTTAAAGTACACTAAACTCTCTTTTTTGAACTTTATGAGTAAACACATCATCAAACCGTTGACACGATTTTTCAAAGCACGACGGCGTGGCTGTGGAGGTTGCCTGTTTCATCAAAGGTCACTTTGATGTGAAAGCTATGCTGAAGCAGCATTATACCCTTTTTATTCTTCTGTTTTGTTTAAGCCCCAGTAATAGGGTGGCCGCCGAGATACGCGCAAAACGGAACACGTTGTAAAGTTATGTAACAAAATATGACTCGATGCCATTATCGCGCATGGAAGCTACGCGGTTGCACCACATATTAATCCGTGTTGGGCAATTGTTTTACCTAATCTCTGGGATGCAGAACTTACTTTTTGATTAACTTATTAACTATAAAGGCATCAATGCATTTGCTGTAACTCTTGCACAACGAGGCTTGCAGGCTAATTCTTTACAAATGTTTACAACGTGTCCCATTTTGCACGTATCTCGGTCGGCATCCTAATAAGTTAGCAACTCGTGTTAGTAAAAAGCGGCAACCCAATAACAGCTAGCAATAATGTTTGGGTTTATTGTTGAAGATATTGTATTGGAGGCGAATATGGAAACTATGGTAGTGCCTTTGGCTGAATATGTGAATGGGAAAGTTTATTCCGGTATCAAAACAGGTTTCAATAAAGCTTTTGTAATTAGTGGAATCAAACGCGCTGAACTGGTTGCCAAAGACCCAAAAAGTGCAGAAATTATCAAGCCTTTAGTAATAGGTAAGGACATACAGAAGTGGCACATTCGACACAATGATAGATGGTTGGATAGATGGTTGATTTTTACGAGAAGAGGAATTGATATTAATCAGTATCCTGTTATTAAGGAACATCTAGAGCAATGGAGAGAAGATTTAACCTCGAAGCAAAGTAGTTCAAGTGTAAAAGGCAGAAAATCTAAACGATACCAGTGGTATGAAATTCCAAATGAACTTTCCTACTATCAAGCTTTTGAATTGCCTAAAATAATCTATCCTAATACTGCAAAAAAATCTTGCTTTGCTTTTGATACACATAATTATTATCCAGGAAATACAGTTTCTTTTATTGCTAAGAATGATTTATTTTTAGTTGCAATACTCAACTCATCAATTGTATGGGATTATTTTAAGAATACATCAAGTTTCTTAAAAGAAGCATTACGTTTTTCATCGAATGTTGTAGAAAAACTCCCTATTCCCACTGCCACTGAAGCACAACGCAAAGCTATAGAAACCTTAGTTGGCTATATCTTGTACCTGTCAGAACAACTTAAAGACATACCCAGTCATGGCGAAAAGCTCATGGAAGTAGCAGACGATAAACTGATGCTAAGTTATTTTGAGCAAATTATTGATGCAGTAGTGCTAGAGTTATATTTACCCAACGAACTCCATGCCCACGACAAAGAATTTATGCGTCATCTTCTACATGAGGACTTGCAAACCATAGCTAAAATTCAAGGTGATAAAATGCAAGCACTCCGCAAAATATTTCGACGGTTGTTTGACAAAGAGCATCCAATCCGTGTAAGTATATTCTTTTTGGATAGCGTACCTGTCGTGCGTACAATTCTAGGGGTTGCATGAAAATTACGAAAATCGGGCTAAAAAACTTTCGAGCTTTCTATGGTGAACACACAATTGAATTAGGTAAGAAAGGTAGAAATCTACTTATTTATGGTGAAAATGGCAGTGGTAAGTCTTCCCTGCTCAAAGCAATTGAGCTATTCATCGATTCTCATGTACGCAACATCCAATTCTCCCAACATCGCAACTTTTTTGTAACTGATGCTGATGGTGGCTATGTCAAAATTTCTATGCGCTCTAGCGAACGCGACCCCGAAACCACTTACGAATGGTCAGATATTACCCGCGAAACCCATGCTCCAGTTATCATTGATGCCTCAAAAACAAAGGGTAGCCTCGATTATAAATCTCTCTTAGAAATTTACTTTCCTCGTATCAAGGATAGCGAAGTTGACCTGTTTAACTTATTAATAAAAGTTATCCTCAGCAACAGCACAAATAATCTTACAGGCAAACGTTTTAGTGAAGAATGGGTAGAAATCGAGCAGAGTCTCCCTCGCAGTAGAAAACATACTCGCAAATTACAAGAACTAGAAAATAACCTCGAAAACTTAAATTATGGTCTGAGTAGTATACTAAATCAGTTGAAAAACGAAGCAGCGGATATTCTCAAACGCTTTGGTTATCCTGTCCTTCTCGACTTCGACTTTCAGGGAGTCACTTACGATTTAGGAAACAAATGTTTAAAAGGTAATGAAGTTATTCTGCGTGTTGAATTTCTTAACATTAAGTTTCCCTTAGCTCATCAGTTTCTTAATGAAGCTAAGTTATCGGCAATCTCGCTTGCTATTTACTTAGCTGCTTTGCTAATCAACCCAAGTAGCGCTCTGAAAGTCTTGGTACTTGATGACGTGTTGATTGGCTTAGATATGTCTAATCGTTTGCCTATTATTGACATTTTAAAAGACCAGTTCCAAGATTACCAAATCTTCTTGATGACCTACGATAAAGAATGGTATGAAATACTGAAGCGACATTTTCCTTCTTGGAAAACTATCGAACTCTATGCAGGACATGGCAGCGATTATGAAATGCCACTCCTTGTCGAAAACAAAAAATATCTCGACAAAGCCAAAGCCTATTTGCAAGCGAATGACCATAAAGCAGCTGCAATCTACTTACGTACAGCTTTTGAGGTCAAAATCAAATGGTTTTGCGAAAAGATGAATATTGCCATCAAGTATCGTGAAAAACCAAAAGACCTAAATACCAATGACTTTTGGGAACCTATTAAGAATGCTAAGAAATCGGACGGTACTCCAAAATATATTGACGAACATTTAGTATTTCATGTTGAACTGTATCGCAGTTTTATTATGAACCCCCTCAGTCATGCTCAACTTGTAATTGCACCTAAACAAGAAATTCAAAATGCAATAGATACTGTCGAACGCTTAGAACAAGCTCTTGACCAATGTTGATACGGAACTGTGTAGTCAATTTACTTACTGGCATCGGTGCTTTAATATGTAGTAATTTAACGAACTAATCTTTGAAATTGGCTTTGTAGCAGAAGATGGATTAACAATAAAAGTTGATGCGCTTTTTAATACTGGCTTTACTGGTTGGGAACGTAATAAATGAGTCCTGGTAATGGTTGATAAATTGAAGGGCAGGTTTGGGTAATTGTAAGTAATGCCGTGCGTGAAAATCCTAACATTAATTTGCCTTATTGGGCGCCGACACTTGCACCATTACTAAATCTTTATCTTAAGTACCGTAATTTTTCGGAATTCATAAATAATCTAAATCAATTAAGCTGGAATAAATTTTATCAAATGTAAACTCAATCTAGATTATTTAAATTTTATATTTGATAGCTTTTTCTTCTTCTGTCCGAAGATATAAAAATTATTTTAGGGTAAGCAAATGGCTACTAGTGAACAAATTCGCGGGATGTTATTAGAAGAAGCTTTACTTTATTTACTTCGATTATCTGGCTATCGCACGGTTGAAGAAGTGGGTAATGACAATACTCTAAAAATGGGCAGTGCAGGTTTAAAAGTGCTTGGTCGTGGGTCGGAACATCAAATTGATGCGATAGCAGATTATAGTATTGCTCCACCGTTTTCTAATTCTCAACGATTACTATTAGAAGCAAAGTTTCAATCTAAGCCAACAGGTATCAATATAATACGTAATGCAGTAGGTGTTTTAAAGGATGTAAACGAATATTGGGTATCTAGAGATAACGTACCACCTAAAGCGCGATATCATTATCAAGTTGCGATATTTTCAACTTCTGATTATACACGTTATGCACAAAGATACGCATATGCCCATGATGTATATTTAATTCCTTTACATAGGTCTAATTTTTTCCAACCAGTTATTCAAGCAATTGAAGCGATAAATGTTGATAATATCGGTCGGCGCAACAAACACTTTCTACGAAATTTTAGAAGGTTTATTAGACAGAATTTAAACGAAGATTTTGATTATAATGATTTAGAAGTTTTTTACAAAATAAATGAAGACAAATTAGACATATTTAATATAGTAGAATATGATTTTGAAAATTATTATTTACGTCGATATAACTTTAACTTTTCTAGAGATAATATCAATCATATTACTAAGTTTTTAAAAAAATGTCATAAATTAAATGGGGCATTAATGGCAATGTTAGAGAAACAAATCCCAATCTTTTTAGTTCCGAATAGTGACATTAAAACTGAAGAATTAGAGAATAATTATAATATTGAAATTTCTTGGGGTGAAGGAGGATACTATATACGTGAATTAGGCTCTAATTACGATATGTTTTCGTTTGACTTACCAGAAGATATATTAAATCTCTATGCTGAACAAGGTTTTTTATTTGGTGAGACTAGGTTTGGAGTCGAAGCAAAGCGCATGTTTGAAATTCAAGCAATAATTACCTCTTATAATCAAGTCCGTGTAATCACACTTAAATTAGATAAAGCCTCTCTTGATGAATTATGCAGGAGAGGTATGTGAATAAGAGATTAAGATATAAGGCGTATTCGATAACAGCTTTCGGGGACATGTTGTAAAGTTCGCACGTATATTGTCAGATAACAAATAATTTGTTATTCGACAATATTGAACGCGCATAATAAGGGTTTTAGTTATGCTACTGTGTACTACAAACTCAGTTTTCATACTACTTGCCCCTGGTGTCAGCGGAGCTATATCTACGCCAATTCGGTGCAAAACCAGTCCGAGGCACCACGCTCAATAGTTTAAGTCAGTACTAATTGCCGAACAAACAGTGAGTAATAGATACCCTGTGCCAGTGCAGCAATGTTTGTGTTAGTACAAATTAAATCAAAACCTTGGCAATACTGTACCTGTTCCTGCATCCTTCTTCGCGCGCACATAAGCTTTCGTAGTATCAGTCTTGCTATGCCCCAACTGGTTTTGCACCTCAAAAACATTTTTATGTTCGACTGCCCTGGATGCGTGGGAATGTCTTAACCAGTGGCAGGAAAATTTAACTTTCGCTACTTCAGATATATCCTGAATCAACCGTTTAATCGCGCGGTCACTCAATGGCAACCCCTTTTTTGCTGGGTCAGGCGACATGTTTGGAAACACAGGCGCCTTATCAGTAGCCATACCTCTATACTTTTTAAAAAGCTTAGAAGTTTCATGGTCTAATCCAATTTCGCGGTACTTTCCACCTTTACCCCGGAACTTAATTGTATAGTAACCCCGATTTTTATCGTCAGGCGCCGGGTCGGGTTGCCATTTGAAGTTGTGCCAATATAAACCCGGATAATCTTCCCTCGGTTTCCTCCTTTCATCACTGGGAACCGTCACCCTACCAACTTCCCCTACTCGCATTCCACTATAGAAAAGTAGCGAGAAAACTAGCCAATATTTACCCTCCATTTTTTTGGCAGCGTCACCGAGCTTCTTCATTTCCCAATCTTCCAAATACCGCTCTGCCTTCGGTAAATCGCTAAAGTTATCGTAGTTTATGCTACTCGCTATATTCCTTAAAAAATAGCCACAATTCTCTGCTGACCCATAACTCCACAGCGACCGCAGCATTAAGACCTGGTTACTTTTGGTATAAGGGGAAACCTCACCCCAAGATTCGATGAATTCGAGTAACAATGTCAGCTGTATTAATCGCAAATCGGGTATACCTTGATTACGTACCCATTCTTTGAATTTTTGACCAAACCTATAGTATTTACGCTTAGTTTGCTCGCGACTTTGTGACCCAGCCCATGCCAAAATTAATTCGGAGTCGTCTGCAACAGCAGGGGTGCGGTAATAATATTGCCGGATTACCGACTCCACCAACTCCGGTGTAACGGGTGTACTGGTATTGCTAATTACACTCGATTGTGGGGTAGGATGGAGAATTTCAACCTTCGCGACCGAGATCTTGCTGGCGTCCATGTGGGTAAGGGTAGTCACTCAAAAGTAAAATAGTAACTTCCTGGAAGTGCCCTTTCAGGAATCTAATATATTATTCCATATATCCCGTAAATATGCCGGCACTACTAACAAGTCATGCAGTCGCGCGCGTTGGAGCGCGCCAAAGTGGGAAGTTTCATTATGCCCAAATTATCGTAAAATCTACACAGGGTATATACGTGGGTGTAGATATGGCAAAAGTCGAACGCGAGTCAATTAACTTCAAACTCCCCAAATCCGGGGTGCGAAGCGCTTCGAGCCGCTGCCTCAGAACGCAATACAACAGCTACAGATTTAGTTATCCAAGGATTGCACCATATCTTGGGCGATGTACCCGGTGTATTATAGAGTGTAGAAGTCAGGCTATACCAACTCGAAGAAGAATTCTGGCGCCGAAAACAAAATATTCAAAGTGGCGCCAACCTTGACCATGAAAGTAGGTTGACTGCATTAGAAAATAAACTTGAAGCAGTTGCTAATCAAATAACAAAATTCGAGGGTGCGCTGTTGGTAATGCTTCATTAGTATAAATGCATCAAAATATCGTCGGTCAAGTTACTCTCAACCATACAATTCTCAACCAATCAAAATTGAACCCCACGATGAGAAAAAATTGGCTTTTAGACTTAGTACTAGCGTTGCCACACTAACCGAAAAACGTAAAACACTTAGTCCTATTGAGTTTGAAGCTTGGACAAGGGATTTTGACAGTGTTAAACGGGGGTGGCGATTTAATGATTTAGATGGACTTTATCATGAGGTTAATGCAACTTGATGCATTAAAGAGGCGCCCCAACATGTACCAAAATTCCCTCTCGATTGGTAGATTGTCTATACCCCTGATTAATTCAACTTTTAGCCGCACACACTACACGTAAAAAATAATTATTTAAACATATTATAATACGATGTAATACTACTCTTAAATGTAAATATTAGTCAACAAAGCTTGAGTCAATAAACAAATTCATTTTTGGATAAAACATTTTTACTACTAGAACCAACTAGATATAAATGTTGACATTATTAAAAGTTGATATTAAATTAATGCTACGGTTGACAACGCTCGAATATGGCAAAACAAGTGCATCTCTACCCGTCGAATTGGAAAGAATTAACAATCGATATAAAAAACTCGGCTGAATGGAAATGTCAGAAATGTGGTAGGATATGCATCAAGCCAGGTGATACGATACCATCCGATTGGAGTAAATCACGGCGCCATGCACACAAGCTTCAAGTCCATCACTGGGACAGAAATCCGGCAAATAATTCTGTTAGTAACCTAGCGGTTTTGTGTGCTGGGTGTCACCTATTTTATCACAATAGAAGGCGGGGGAATATATCTCCTGGACAGTTGTCGTTATTGGAGTTGCTGGAAGTAAATAATTAATCTAAAAATAAGCTTTCACAAAAATATTAAGACACATAAATACTAATTTAAATAATTAAATCTAATATCCAGTCATAATTATGTTAAATAAAACTTATCATTTGTCCGCGCAAAAATAATTTAAAAATATCTAAACTGAGAGCGAGAACAATCAGGAACCCACCCTTCGTAAAAAACAATTTATATTATTAAATTAGTCGATTGAGTCAACAATTATAATATCGTAGCGCAACTTAAAAAACATTATTGTTAATTAAATGTAGGGGCTTGCAATCATAAACCCTTGGGCTTACAAACAAGACAATTCTCGGCTCACAATAAATGCAACTAGATTTTAAGATATCGGGCGAAGTGCGGGCGGAGCGCAAAGTATCTCAAACTCTTTACAAATAAGCATTTTGACTTATTTGCATTTCTTGTGAATCGAATTTATTTTTGTAAATTTAGTTGCATTTATTGTGAGCCAAAAAGCGCCTTGTTTGTAAGCCGGGTGCTTCTTGATTGCAAGCCACAACAACTATCAAGCTGTAACGCTTCTGGGTCATCGCTACAATCAGGTAAGTTGCTAATATACCCAATAATACGTTTTTCAACTTCTTTTTGCTTGAAAAAGTATTGTCCCTGCTCAAAAGTTGAATAAGCAATTTGACTTAATAAATCTTCCTTACGTTTAAGAGATAGTTTCTTATATACTTGGTCGCATTCAATATTGCGCTTAACGTCCCACTTCTTAAGCAGTACATCTAAACTTTCTTTATATAGCTCAGAGCGATTTTCAGGGAAAGATGCTGATTCTTCAAATACCAAACACAGTAGCGTTAATAATAACGGATTACTTGCTAATTCACGGATTGGTTTATCAGCTTGTAGCTTTTCAACAAATTTTTTAGCTTTTACTATATCATTTTTAGCAGTGAACCACTTTTGACTAAAAGATTTAATTTGTCCATCATTAAAATCAGCAACTTCGACTTCAGTAAACTTCTGAAAAGTATATTCCCTGGAAGCAATGCGACAAGTAATAACAAATTGATTTTCAAGGTAATCAGTTGTAAAATCTTGAATCAGCTTTAAAACCCGTGCGCTATCAGTTGCTCGTACTTCATCCAAACCATCCAGAAGCACAAGCAGCTTACCTTGTTTCAATAGTTCCTCTACGGGGTTTGTACCAGTATCCGTATGGTTGTAATATTATATTTGATAAATATTTGATTCAAATACGTTAGTAAATTACGCTGTTTCGGCGCCTCCGCAAGGTCTTTGAGCGTGATAAAAAATGAAATACGTTTTTCTTGAAACTTGCCCCTTATGCACGAAGATGCCAAATACTTAAGAAAAGTTGTCTTCCCAGCACCAGGTTTACCTAAAATCATCAGCTTGGAGTACTTTGCTACCGCTTCCAATCCTAGTATTCTTTCTTCGCGTACCCTTCCCAAGCTAAATCGGTCAAAGTTAGAAGCAGACACATTTTTGCTCAGTTCTTCTATGGATGTTACCCAAATGCGCCCAGTGATTTTCTCCAAAATATTAACGCTTGTGTAAATATCATCTAACCCTATTGGCTGCTCCATATCTAGTACACGCATAGTACTGCAACGTTCTTCAATATAGGCGCCAAGTTTATCGCGCGCGGTTTGTACTAGTTCGTCAATATTTATAGTCTCAGTTGGCGCCTCAAAATCTAAATCAGCAATTTCTCTCCAATCCAACGCTAATCTCTGACAAAGTTCTTCAAAAGTCGCATGGTCAACAGCTTTCCCTGTCAGGAAGCTACTGACTGTGGCTAGAGCCAGTCCTACCTCCTCAGACAAAATCCTTTGGCTGGGAAAACCATTACGCCTGACTGCCAATTTAACTTTCTCAATGCAATCACGACGAACTTTGAGCGACCTAGGCATAGCAATGTTGTAGGTAACTATATGTATTTTACACGCTCAAGTTAGTCATAAGTTAGGACAAGTTAGTCATTTTCAGGCTGGAACTTAGTAAGCACAGGAGTTTGATGAATATATACCTTCAATAAATGAAAGGAGACAGAAAATGCATTTTAAATCGCTTTCCACTACCGTATTCGGGCTAGCTTTACTTCTAACTCCAACTGTCGTTCCTGCCTTTGCCCAAGAGCAAGCCAACCCTACAACCTCTCAAGAAGAAGTTAGACCTTCTACACAAGAGTCAACGCCATCGGCAGAGGAAGCCAATCCTACAACCTCTACGCCAGAGTCAACACCCACAGAAGAAGCCAATCCTACAACTTCTCAAGAAGAAGCTACACCTTCTACATCAGAGTCAAAACCATCGGCAGAGGAAGCCAATCCTACAACTTCTACTCAAGAGGAGAACACACCATCCTACGATCAAGGGGAGGAATCTACTCCTGGGGAAGAGGAAACTACACCAACTCCGGAGCAAATTGAAACCAGATCAAGTACAACCCAAATTGACTATATCCGATTAGAACCCACTCCAAAAAAAGAAAGCATTAATCAAGGACTAACATCTCCATCACCTCAATATATGAAGGCAGTTCTCGGTGTACCAGGCGCTCTGACTGAAAATTGCTCTCCAGTCACGAATTCCCACCTCAGCAAGCTTATAGTGACAGAAGATGTTGGTCCATTTAAAGTAAGGGGTCTTAAGCCTGCGGTCGGTGCGCTTAAGCGAATTTTTGGTACGGTGAAACAAAAGAATCCGGAACTTTATTCCCAGTTAAGAACAGCAGGAATGCTTTGCGTCCGCAAAGTTAGAGGCGGCTCCAATTTCTCAAATCATTCTTGGGGAATAGCTATCGACATTAAAATTAAGCAGAAGCTCGATAAACGAGGTGACAACAAGACCCAACGAGGTCTCAAGGCACTGTATCCTTATTTTCACCAAGAGAATTTCTACTGGGGTGCTGCGTTCCCTACCGAAGACTCAATGCATTTTGAAGCCTCAAAGCAACTAATTGCTAAGTGGAAACGTGAGGGCAGAATCTAAAGTGTAAGTACTACTTCGGGCGTGTACCATCTCAGTAAGAGGTCGAGCCGAGATAAGGACGAAAACGGAAATAGGGATTGAAAAAGCTTGATTTTTCGTGACCTACAATGTTATTACGTACAATCTTCTAGCAAATTCTTAAACCCAAGCAAGATAAGCATTTTCAGCTTTAATTTCCGAACATTCAAATATCTCGGCTCAACCTCCACATGGGGTTTTGAGGATTTACCTCTTGGTGGTGACATGGATTATAACGATGTCGTTGTTCGTGCAAATCTTAACCGCGCTTGATTATTAACCTGGAGTTTAGACTCTGGACTTTTTTAGGGGTAAAAAGGCTTGGAACTCAGGTAAATTATTCCACACCCCTAGGCGCCGCAATGGACGCGCAACATTCTTGTGAGATACTGATTAAGCACAAAAAAACCAAAAATAATTCCGCCCCCCTCATCCCAACAAGGTGTAGGGGTTTTATTCCTAACTTCTGATTATGTTGTAGGCACCACTTGGAACAAATTTGTTGCAACACACCCAGGCGCCGCAATTAAGTGTTGCAATTTTTGGATTTTTTACAATAGTTGGGGCAAAAGTAGCTCGCCTGCTACTCTCCGCCACGCACAGCTTGAAAACTTTGCTGTGAAAGAGTTTCAGAAATAAAATCGCTCTCATTCACCCCTAACCGGAGAAAAAGCTTGTTTTGGCTGTACGAATTAAAGTCTAAGTTATTTAATACGGCATTTGGTAACGTAGCCACAAGGGTTTCAGGCTGTAAAATTCAGTAAGGTTTAAATGGTACACCTTTAAGTGTGTATTCAGTTGAGCAAAATCTTATTTTTAGAGTAAAAGTTGAAAATTTTTCTGAAGCTCTCTCTGAGTAGCGTTTTCAGCCGTTGCATGGCGGAGAGTAGCAGGCGTTGAGGAAAACACACTCAATTTTGCTTTGAAACAAACCAAATAATCTTGCTAGTGATTCAGTACTTACTAATTGTATTTGTCCAGAATTGTTCTCCAAAACTAAGCCATGACTTCCGGCGCCATGTCCAGAAAAGTGAACAATCGTTGGCTGTTGGTCTAACAACGCCCGGTGTAAGTCGTCAACTCTTAATGCTAACTCAGCCACAATTTCAAACTCTGAGCGATTTTTGGCTCGTTTCAGCGCGGTCTAAATTTCCCGTACTTCTTCGTCCAAGCGCAGTTTCTCTGTGTTTTTAGGATTTGCTGATAATATTAAAATTTTTTTCACAAACTTTGAGCAACAAATTTTTATAGTATCTGTGATAGCTACATTGCTCTCAAAATATTCTCCTGTCTTCAACGAACTTTTGCAACAAAAGTTAATAATTAATTATTCTAATTATTAACTTTTGTTGCATTATCCACTTGCTCCCCTTCAGTCTGATGGCTCAACAGCAGCATCAGTAGGAACAATCAACTTTCTCATACCTTGCTTTTCCTCTACCTGTTTTCTCGCAATAGCAGCTTCGATGAAATCTTTCGATAAGGGTCTGTCTTGCACAGTTGGATCGCGATAAGCATCAAAAGAATTTTCAACAGTAATTGCATCAAGTACAGGTGGCTTTCTCATCACCTCACTTCCCTCAGCGGACTCGTCTGTACTTTGGGCATCAGCAGATCGTTGGGATTTGAAATTATTTTCATTCATAATTGCATCTAATAACAGGCTAGTTACTTGATATATTTTTATTGTAGAGTTTTTATTATTGCTTGGAGGTTATCGAAAAAACTAATTTTAGTGAAAGTAATTTAAATTACTTGGATGACTCGAATTCTACCGCCCCCAACGCTTTGAGCGTTGTTCTCTGTGCTGTGGTCAAACCAATGGCACCAGTAATATTCATCCCTTCATAAGGTCTCTTCGCTCTTAAAATTTTAACGCATTCTCCTGTTTCCACGTTCCAAAGCCTTATAGTCTCGTCTTTGCCACCTGAAGCTAACATTTGACCATTTGGACTAAATGCGACTGACCATACTACCTTTTGATGTCCTTCAAATGTTCTCAAATTTACCCCTGTACTGATATCCCAAAGCTTAAGTGTTTGGTCGTCGCTACAGCTAACTAATTTTTGACCATCTGGACTAAACGCAACTGACCTAACTCTATTGCTATGTCCATTCAAAGTTTGCAGGCACTCCCCTGTAGAGAAATTCCATATCTTAATTGTGTAATCGCCGCTACCACTGACAAGCAATCTACCACAGGGGCAAAAAGCTACCCACAGTACCCAATCTTTATGTCCTTTCAAAGTTCCCAAACAGGCGCCTTCTGCAACATTCCAAAGTCTGATGGTTTGGTCATCACTACCACTTGCTAGGATACTCCCTTGAGGACTAAAAGCCACTGACTTAACTCTATGGGTATGTCCATACAATGTGTGTAAACATTCCCCGGTACGCCAATCCCAAAGCTTTACTGTTTGGTCGCGGCTACAACTTGCCAAAATTTGACCATCTGGACTAAAACTTACCGATTGTACCCAATCACCGTGTCCCGACAAAGTTCTTACACATTCACCAGTAAAAGTATCCCAAAGCTTAATAGTTTTATCGTCGCTACCACTTGCCAAAATCGAATGTGGTACCTCACTTGTATTCGTATTTGGAGCAAATACAACTGATGAAACAATGTTTGTATGCCCTCGCAATATTTGACCACAGTAGCCTGTAGATACATTCCACAATCTAATTTGGTAGTCTTCACTACCGCTTGTTAAGATTTGACCATCCGAACTAAAAGCAACAGACGATACCCAATTGCTATAAGCTTTTAGCGTTTTCAAGCATCGCCCAGTATGAAAATCCCACAATTTTACTGTTTTGTCATTACTTGCGCTTACCAATGTTTGCCCCGAAGGACTTAAAGCGACTAACCAAACCCTTTCGGTATGTTCCTGTAAGGTTTGCAGGCATTCTCCTGTTGAGACATTCCAAATTTTAACTGTTTTATCTTCACCTGCTGTAGCCAATACCTGACCATCCGCATTAAAGGCAACTGCCCACACAAAATTGCTGTAACCACGTAGTGTTTTGACACATTCTCCCGTCTGTATATTCCATAACTTAACTGTGTTACCCTCGCTAGCAACTGCTAGTGTCTCTCCATCTGGACTTAAGGCTACAGACAATATCCAATTAATTTGAATCGCCAAAAGCCGCAAGCACTCTCCACGACTAATATTCCACAGCCTAACGGTTTGGTCTTCGCCGCTACTAACTAAAGTTTGTCCATCTAATGAACTAAATGCAAGCGAAAGTACCCGTCCTGTATGTCCTTTAAGAGTTTTGAGACATTCCCCAGTATGAATATCCCATAATTTGATAGTTTGGTCGTTACTGCCACTTGCGAGAATTTGACCATCTGGGCTAAAAGCAACTGATTGCACCCAACTGGTATGACCTCGCAGTGTTTTTAAACACTGCCCTGTATGGACATCCCATAACCTAATTGTTTGGTCGTTACTGCCACTTGCGAGAATTTGACCATCTGGGCTAAAAGCAACGGATACCACCCAAGCCGTGTGTCTTTTGTAATAAATAAGTTGTTGACTATCTGCAACTTGCCACAAACAAATTTCATTATCAGTCCCTGTTGCTAACAGCTTTCCATCTGGACTAAAGGCAGCTGATAAAATGCCTGCATTAGTTTGAGTAAAAACTGACTTAGTTAAATCTGAGTTTGTAAAGTTAACTTCGTGTAAGTTCATGCCTTGTAAGTAGGCTTGCCAGATAGTTAAGTGAGAAAAATCATAGCCGCTGACATCGGCTTGAAGCTGCCAAAGTAGATTGAGAATATTTCCGCCTGCATATCCAGGTTTTCGAGATGTCAGAAGTTGCAGGTTCGACAACAAATTATTTAGGTAGTCTTCAACATTGGCAAAGTGAGCCAGCAATCTATCACTAATTGGCTTGAGAATAAGGCGAATTTCAGCATTTCTCAGATAATCTTTAGTGGTAGCCTTAATCAAGGCATGGGTATGAAACAGCACAATTACTCCAGAGGTTAATTCTTGACTCACTTCATCAATAAACCTGTCAATTACATACTCCATCACCACTGGCTGTTGAGTAAATTTTGCTCTTGTATTTTCAATCAGAGAACGATGTTGTAAAGATTCTAAACTTTCTAATAAAATCTTTTTATTCAGAGATGGAACAATATCTTCTTGCAATTCGGAAAGCGAAATCCACTCTCGATTAATAGCCAACCAATACATGATTTGTCGTTCTAAAACAGATAAGCGATTAAACTGCTGCTCTAGCAATTCGGAAATATCACCAAAAACAATAATATCTTCTTCTATAAATTGACAAACATCACCATCAAATAATTCTTGAATCGTCGTTGCTACAATCTTTAAAGCCAGAGGATTTCCTGCGTAATGTTCTAGTAATACTCGACTTTTGTTTTCCGATATAGACAACCCTTTTTCTTGGAGAATGAAGTAGCCTTCTTCCTGCTTTAATCCGCTTAATTTCAATGAACGAACAGGTAGATGTATCCCTTCTTTGGAAGCAAGTCCTTTAGGTTTTTCTCTGCTAGTTAACAATAAACAGCTCTGATGGCTGCTTTCACCTACACATCTGAGCAGTTGCCCGTATTCCTCATATTCTAGACGATAAGCTCCGGAGGTTTTGTCACTACATAAAATTGACTCCACATTATCCAGTATGAGCAAGCAACGTTTTTCACTTATGTGCTTAAGCAACTGAGATATTTTACCGTCTACAGTCTCTGGCAAATCTGTTTCCTGCTGTTGAGACAGAAAGCAGATAAATTCTGCCAAAAGCTCTTGAACTGGTGGAGCGTTACGCAAACTTCGCCAAATCAAATAATCAAAATTGTCCTCCACCATCTGTGCCACTTTCACAGATAAAGCCGTCTTGCCAATGCCACCCATCCCAACTACAGTGATGAGCCTACATTGCTCATTTACAATCCATCGTTCAATGGTGGCAAGTTCTTCGGTACGCCCGTAAAACACCGAGACATCTATCGCTTCTCCCCAGTCCTGGTGTTTGCTCGTAGTTTCTGTCCCAGCATTTTTACCTATAACCGCAGTTGGCGCCTCAAAATCTAAATCAGCAATTTCTCTCCAATCCAACGCTAATCTCTGACAAAGTTCTTCAAAAGTCGCATAGTCAACAGCTTTCCCTGTCAGGAAGCTACTGACTGTGGCTAGAGCCAGTCCTACCTCCTCAGACAAAATCCTTTGGCTGGGAAAACCATTACGCCTGACTGCCAATTTAACTTTCTCAATGCAATCACGACGAACTTTGAGCGACCTAGGCATAGCAATGTTGTAGGTAACTATATGTATTTTACACGCTCAAGTCAGTTATAAGTTAGAACAAGTTAGTCATTTTCAGGCTGGAACTTAGTAAGCACAGGAGTTTGATGAATATATACCTTCAATAAATGAAAGGAGACAGAAAATGCATTTTAAATCGCTTTCCGCTACCGTATTCGGGCTAGCTTTACTTCTAACTCCAACTGTCGTTCCTGCCTTTGCCCAAGAGCAAGCCAACCCTACAACCTCTCAAGAAGAAGTTACACCTTCTACGCAAGAGTCAACGCCATCGGCAGAGGAAGCCAATCCTACAACCTCTACGCCAGAGTCAACACCTACAGAAGAAGCCAATCCTACAACCTCTACGCAAGAGTCAACACCCACAGAAGAAGCCAATCCTATAACTTCTCAAGAAGAAGCTACACCTTCTACATCAGAGTCAAAACCATCGGCAGAGGAAGCCAATCCTACAACTTCTCAAGAAGAAGCTACACCTTCTACATCAGAGTCAACAGCAACTAGATCGGCGGCAGCCAAGCCTAAGTTCCAATTGCCGTTCTATTGCAAACAGAAGTGGCGGTTGGATACCTGGGGGCACGCTCCTGCACTGGATATGGTCAAAGAGCCTCAGTACGGAACCGAACGTGCCATTCTTATCGCTCCTGCGTCCGGAACTGTCAACCGGTCCTTCTACCACACAAACGCTGGCAACGTCATCCAGATTAATCACGGTGGCGGTTGGTTCACTACCTATCTTCATCTCCAGTCCCGAGCTGTCAAAGTTGGAAGCAAAGTCAAAATGGGAACTGTGATCGGAAAGGTTGGCAAGACTGGGCCCACGTCCAACGGTCATCCCCATCTCCACTTCGAACTCGGTTACGACTCGAACAAAGACGGACAAGCATCGTGGGGATACAAGGGTTCTGAGAGAGTTAAGCCCGTTTTCTTCAACGGAGTCGCTTACGGCACCAAAAACGGTCAAACATGGCGGAACGTTGTTAGCCACAACAAGTGTAACTAAATGAGATCGAGCCGAGATAAGGACGAAAACGGAAATAGGGATTGAAAAAGCTTGATTTTTCGTGACTTACAATGTTATTACGTACAATCTTCTAGCAAATTCTCAAACCCCTAGCAAGATAGGCATTTTCAGTTTTAATTTCCGAAAATTCAAATATCTCGGCTCAACCTCTAAGTAAGAAACGACTTCTTATATTATGTCCGGTAGCATAACCATAATAAAATCCTTGTAGAGACGCAATTTAATCGCGTCTCTACGTCGTGGGTATTATGGGTAATTAACCGGACATGATATTACTTGCCCTTTTGTACTACTATAGTTATCCCCCACCATGTATCAATTAAGTTTTATTACAAGTTTGAGGGGAGCGTCACTTTTTTTTTGAGCAAATTTAATTTTACCAAGCCCCAGTACCTAAAACTACGCTCTTGTAAACTTGACACTAAATATACTCAATGTAAAAAGTAGCACTAGTTATCAAGGCATGGGTGGTATCGATTTTATTGGTAGTAGCAACGTACCCTCAGCAGTGCCAAACTCAATGGTGCCAAACTCAATGGTGCCGACTTTAAAGAAGCAAAATTTGGCTGTGTAAGATATTATTCTCTAACAACAATTAAATGTACTTACCTGAACAATGTCAAAAACTTAACACCAGAACAATTAAAACAAGCAAAGAATTGGGAAAAAGCAGAATATAACCCTGAATCCCGTAAAAAGCTTGGTTTACCACCAGCGCCAGCAAATTAATTGTTGTGACCGCTAGCGAAATCCGAGGTATGAGAATCATTAGAACTATTACCGGGTTAAGCTTAAAAGTCTTACTATATAAGGATTTTATTTAGGGTTGTAGTAGCTCCTTTGGATAATCTTTAAGTAAGAACTTGACGATAAATCAAGGGGTTTAGCGTCTAAAAGCTTTTGTAGTATTTGTGTAATGCTTCTTATTCCAATTTTCTGTTCCGATGCTGCTAATACTCATGATTTTAGTACTTAAGTTCTTATTCCAGGTAATCATTCCACCAGAGAACGGCGCCGCAACGTGCGTGCAATGTGAGACACTGGAAAGCGCACAAAAACTAAACAATAATTCCGCACCCCTTCACTCCGACAAGGTGTAAGGGTTTTATTCCTAACTTCTGATTATGTTGTAGGCGCCACTTGGAACAAATTTGTTGCAACACACCCAGGCGGCGCAATTAAGTGTTGCAATTTTTGGATTTTTTACAATAGTTGGTTCGGCAGCGGGAGTAACGATACCAAATCTTGAAATAATGAGCGTACTTAAATCCCCAGCCAAGGCGCCACTTCATAAACTGATACACTGATTGTCTCGGAACCACTTACAGGGCGAACTTTCCAGGTGCGTTTTGTAGTACCAAACTCCATCAATTCGCATTTTTCACCTCGATACTCACCGAAGGAATTACATCCTGGGCGCCATACAAGCTTTGCACTACCTCATATCTTGCACCTAACGGGAAAACCCGTACAAAGCCAATTAGAGAGGGTAAAACTATAACTGCAATATAACTTTTGTCTTTAAGTATGTAAAAGATATATTTTTAACTAATTAACACCTGATTAATACTTATTTTGTTCTCAAGTTTTGAATTAATAACGGCGCCATTGAATTGGGAAAATAGCATACAAAAATACTATTAAAAGTAGTGAGTGGTAATGAATTTTATTTGCAGTGTGGCGCCAAAACATGAGAAAAAGGGCGTTGAAGTTTATAAGACGGGAGCAAGAAAAATGGTTTCAATTCTTGCCCACGCCCAAAATAAGCGTTTACACTTTGCTGTCATTGATGCCTTCTGCTTACCAACAAGAAAATCTCGAAGCGATGTTGGGAATGTTCGCGCGAAGCACAAGGTTACCCCTTACCTCAACACAGTAAAAGTAAGTCACCTAGCGCCTTGAGCAGGTTTCTCAATATTTACAATTGGTCAACTAGATGCGTAATTCGTACTGCCCGTAACCGTGTTATTAAGGAGATTTTAGCTGAACGTTCATTGGGGCGCCAACCATTTTTACAAGTCCGAAGTTGACTTGACAACTTTGGAGAAAGCAGGAAAATTTGAGGAAAAGCGAAAAATTAATCAGCGTATACCACGGAAAACGAGGTTTGCATTTAGTCGTAGTGTATTTAGTAGTCGGTCAGTGGCGGGTGCCTTGGAATTTTCGTGTATGTCCGGGTCAAAGGCGCCACCTCTCCAGCTAGATTAGGATTAAAAATGGTTAAGTCTTTACCGAAAAAATTAACGCGCGCACTTCAACGAGGTGATGGTTCTAGTAGACACAGGCTTTGGAAGCATTCAATTTATACAGAGTGCTCGAGAGAAAAAGTATCACATAATTGCTGGTATAGCTTGTACTCGCAAGTTAATCGATGGGCGCACTGTTGCTCAATTACACAAACGAGGACAGCAACTTTACCTTCAGGGTTTGAAGTTTCCGGTCTATATCTCTTGGTATTATTTTAAACGTCATGACGGTAAGTATGAGAAACGATTTGTGATTTCAACTAAAGCTCTCAAAGCTAGCACCATTACAGGCGTGGGGTAAACGAAGATGGCAAATAGAGGGTTGGTTTAAAACTGCAAAACACCGTTTTGGGTTGCACCGTTTTGGTGAGTCCAGTTGGCGGTGTCGGCTTCCGTCCCGCCAAACTGGCGAACCCGAAGGGACAAGGAACCCTCTTGGGTGTTTATCGTTGGTTGGTTTTGTCCCTTATATCTTATGTTTTGGCGCACTGGGCATATTTATCTTATTCAGGCGGCTTCGATGCTTTACCTGATTGGGGTGAAGCCGCAGAAATTGCGTTCCAAACTATATTTCCTCATTTAGCAGTGTTACTTCTTTTACAAGACATTGAACGCCTGAGAGAACTGGCACGCTCGTCAAGGAATTGACATTCAAATTTCCAGGTGCAAGATATGAGCTACTCTTTATTTTCTTGATTTGTTCCGGTGTGCAGGTCGCAATATAAGCGTCCAATTCCACCGTATCGGCTACAGACAAAATTAACTTTCCTAATACAGATGCATCATCAAAAACTGACATTATTTGTTGTACCCCTATTTTCCTGATATTTTATAAAACGAATTTTTATCCATGATATTTATAACGGTGTCAGATGGCTAAGGCTTCAATCACTTCAATATTTAGAGGCTAGGAAGAAAAACATATATCTTTTTTCTTGCTACTCTCACACAAATTGGGTTTGGTGCCTGGTTACTATCATGATTTTTGAGATATTTGCAAGAGTAACTCGGTTCGGCGCCAATAGGTATCAAAAATTGTTATTAAAATTAGTGAACGGCGGAGAGCTACCGCAATAGCTGAAACCTATAATAGGGATTACCCAGCAAGTGGGGAACTTAGTTGAATTGAAACTTGATATGCAACAATTCACGGGAGGCTAAGTAAATTGAGAAAGTCGATTCTCGGAATTATTGGAGCCACGACGCTTATCGTGGGAGCTTTGACGATGCCCTCACCGACCTTGGCGGAGCCGGAAGTTCTGATCTGGAAATGCTGGCGACATCGGAACCCAACCCACACGATTTCCCGTATCCATTACTACACCTGCCCGTTTGGACTGATCCACCTAGTCTCTACCAAAAGCCGGGGAACAGTCAGACTCCTCGACGGAACCTGCGCCAACGATGTGTGGACGAGCAACCGCAAAGCCACGTACAACGACGCGATCGATCAATGCACCATAAAGGTGTACTGACAAGCCAGGTGGTATTAACAAGTGGCTTAAGCCCTTACCCCAGACGGGTTACAAGGTGTTCAGCCTGATTTTATTAAAAACGGCTGGGCAATCTGTGGATGTGCTTCTGGTACACATCCAGAATTGATAATACGTGTGAGTATACAACATGTGACGGGAATCCTGGCAATACTTATATTAGGGGTCATCGTGCCAAAATGGAAATTTTGTACGTTAAGGAAAAACTTGAAATGCTGAAATTCATGTCTATCAGAGGTTTCAGCGTGTCAAAACAATTAAAAAAATTTGCATTCAGCACCGCAAGTTGGTTGAAAAAAATCAAAGAGATTTATAGACTGAAAGTCTTTTCTGATAAGACTTTTGATAGTTAGTGTAATTTCTTAGCGTACAAAATTTTAGATTTGGTACGTTCTCCCCTAATACTTATAATCTTTATCAAAAAATTGCTTATGCATATTAGTATCGCTGATGACCTCAAGAAGCGATTTCATTCTGTCTGTGCTTTGCGGGGATTGAAAATGAGTCAAGTCGTAACTGAGTTAATAGAGCAATGGTTGAGGGCTAATGATAGTTCTACAACTAGTGTCGAAATTGACGAATTTGTGACAACAGGAAAAGTAGCTAAGTAGTGATGAGCGCGTTCACTTGAACTAGCTGCAACAATTCCCAACTTATAGTAAATCAATCAAATAAATTAGGAATTACTGAACATGGGTTTATCCGGTAAACAGCTTAAAGAACTACAAAACGCTTTAATTGATGCTTTTCCTGATATAGCATCCTTAGAGCGAATGTTGTCATATGAATTAGATAAAAGTTTAAGAGTAATTGCAGGCGAAGGGAGTTTACAAGATATTGTCTTTAAATTAATACAAGCAGCAAAATCTCAGGGATGGGTTGAAGATTTAGTTCGTGGTGCGTGTAATGACAACCCTGGAAATAAACTTTTAAAAATTAGTGCAAGTGAATTAACAATTAATCCAATGAATAAACAAGTTTTTAAATACCAAGATTTTCAAATATTAGTTGATAAAAATAATAATATTCGCGCGTCCTCAGAGCAAGGCGAGGTTTCGGATGAATTACGTTTGAATAAGAACGATATTGATTTAGCATTAGAGCTTATTGGTTCTAACAAAACAAATACAAACTTACTTAAAAGACTTGGGAATCAACTTTACCAAGTACTTTTCCCCAACCAAATTAACGCGCGTTTCCATGCGACAATGGCAGGCGCCGCTTCTAATAACGAAAGTGTCCGTTTGCGTTTAATCTTTCAATCTCCTGAATTAGCTGCTTTACCTTGGGAATTTTTATATGATGAGGGAACTAATGCCTTCTTAGCAAACAACACTCAAACCGTACTTTCTCGCTATGTTGATGTTCCTCTGCTAAAACGTGAGATTAAAGGCGCCAGTTTACCGCTTAAAGTCTTGCTCGCTATCTCTGTTCCTTCTGACTTAGCTTTCTTAGATGCAAGTGGCGAAGCAAATTTAATCCGTGAAGCTCTGAAAAAACACATAGAAGCAGGGCTAATTGAGTTAGATATATTACAATTACCGACTATCCGCAACATTAACCAAAAGCTGCGCGAGAAGCCTTACAATGTGTTCCACTTTATCGGTCACGGTGGATTCAAAGATAATAAAGGCTACATTGCACTTGTAGATACTAATAACGAAGCCAAATTATTAGATGACGAAGCTTTCGCTAATTTCTTTTTAGGTAACAACAATTTAGGGTTAGTAATTCTCAATAGCTGTTTAGGCGCCACAGTATCATCATCCCTTGCATTTGCAGGAGTGGCGCCGAACTTAGTGCGTCGGGGAATACCTGCTGTAATAGCGATGCAATATAGCATACGCGATAACACAGCCAAGATTTTCGCCGACGAGTTCTATCGCACCTTGGCACTAGACTACCCTGTAGATACAGCTATTCAAACAACGCGCAATGCTATTTCTATGGAGGTTGGGCTAGAAACGCGCGATTTTGCTACGCCAGTACTTTATATGCGAACAAAGGATGGAATAATTTTGAGTAGATTATAGGATTTTTCTCAATAGCTTGTAATCACTGATAATATTTTTCAACAACTCTCAGCTTTATATAAATTGTATTGAAAAAATATGAAATTATCTGGTCAGCAATATAAAGAACTACAAAACGCTTTAATTGATGCTTTTCCTAATATAGCAACCCTAGAGCAAATGTTTGAATATGAATTAGATAAAAGTCTAAGAGCAATTGTTGGCGAAGGGAGTTTACAAGAGATTGTTTTTAAATTAATACAAGCAGCAAAATCTCAGGGATGGGTTGAAGATTTAGTTCGTGCTGCGTACAATGACAACCCTGGAAACCTTAAACTAAAAGCTATTGCCCAAGACCTATTATTAAATCCTAACTCAGAAAAATCTCCTTCAGAACTATCTCAGAATATATATATTGAAAGACCTCCAATTGAAGCAAAATGCTACCAAGAGATTTTACAACCAGGCGCGCTGATTCGTATCAAAGCTTCCCAGAAAATGGGGAAGACATGGCTTTTGGGGAATTTGCTGTCATATGCTAGAGAGAAGGGTTATCAGACAGTAAAATTAGACTTGCTGCAAGCTGAAAACTCAATTTTAGATAACTTGAAAAGCTTCTTGCAGTGGGTGTGCGTTGATGTTTCTGATAGTTTAAACGTTGAACCCCAAGTTAATGAAACTTGGCAAGATATATATGGTGTGAATAAAAACTGTACTCGTTACTTTCAAAAGCATTTCTTATCAAGCGAAATTCCCCTAGTCTTTGCTATAGATAATTTTGAGCGATTATTCGCATATCCAGATATATTCTCTCAATTTTGCTTACTCTTGCGCGGTTGGTATGAAAATGCCAAAGGAGGAGACCGAGTAGCTAATATTTGGAAGAAACTGCGGTTAGTGGTGGTTCATTCTACAGAAGTTTATCCTGCTTTAGATAGCAATCACTCACCCTTTAATGTTGGTATACCAATTGAATTACCTGGATTTAATCAGCAACAGGTCAAAGCTTTGGCAACTGAATATGGGTTAGATAACCAATTGGGACAAGATTTAATTAAGTTGATTACGTTGATAGGAGGACACCCTTATTTATTACAACAAGCATTTGTGAACCTCAAAAGTCAGCAAATTAACTTAGAGCAATTGTTTACCCTTGCACCAACAGAAGAAGGAATATTTAGTGGTTATCTACGACAACAATTGTGGCATTTACAACATAATCAAGAGCTAGAGGTAGGGTATAAACAAGTAGTAAGGGCAAATGCACCTGTGCGACTTGATGCTGAAGTAGCATTTAAGCTGCATAGTTTAGGGTTAGTGAAGCTTTCAGGTAATGATTGTCTTCCTAGCTGCAATTTATATCGTCAGTATTTTTCTGAGCATTTGGTGTAAATTATGTTTGACGAATACAGATTTTCCGGAAGTCTACCAGAAAATGCCAGCACCTATGTTACACGGGAAGCTGATGAAGAATTATATGAGTCGCTATACGCAGGGAAGTTTTGCTATGTTTTAAACTCTAGACAATCTGGAAAATCTAGCATCCGAGTGCGAACTATGCGACGGTTACGAGATGCTGGGGTGGAATGTGCAGCGATAGATTTATCTGCGGGTGGTGTGCAAAATGTGACACCCGAACAATGGTATGTAGATTTAATCGACCATTTAATTGAAAGTTTTGCCTTAGATGTAGATTTAGCAGAGTGGTGGTCAGAGAATCAATTATATTCAGAAGTAACAAGATTTCGGAAGTTTATTGAAGAGGTTTTATTAGTTGAAGTTCAAGAAAAGATTGTTATTTTTATTGATGAAATTGATAGTGTTCTTAGTTTACAATTCCCCACAGATGACTTTTTCGCTTTAATTCGTGCGTGTCACAATCAACGGGTTGATAATTTAGATTATAATCGTCTTACTTTTTGTTTGTTGGGGGTAGCATCACCGGGTAATTTAATTCAAGACAAACAACGTACACCTTTTAATATTGGGAGAGCAATTAATCTTAAAAGCTTTCAACTGCATGAAGTAGAACCTTTAATAAGGGGTTTAAATGGTAAATTTTCTGACTCACAAAAAGTGATGCAGTCGATATTAAATTGGACGGGAGGACAACCATTTTTGACACAGAAGTTGTGTTATTTTATGGTAGAAGAATCACAAAAAGATAATCCTCGTTCTGTTGAACAGGTAGTGAAAACCAGGATAATTGAAAATTGGGAATTGCAAGATGAACCGGAGCATTTACGCACGATTTGCAGTCGAATTTTAAGAGATGAGGAGCGCGCGGGGTATTTATTAGAATTGTATCAGCAAATTCGCTCTCATGAAGAAGTGATAAATAATGACAGTGCAGAACAAGGTTATTTATTATTATCGGGTTTAGTCGGTAAGCAACAGGGTAAATTAAGGATTTATAATCGTATTTATCAAGAGGTTTTTAATCAAAATTGGGTTGAAGCTGAATTAAAAAAATTGCGTCCTTATTCAGAAACTTTTAGAGCTTGGGTTGCTTCTGGATGTGTTGATGAGTCGCGACTTTTGCGAGGGAATGCGCTCCTTGATGCGGAGCAATGGGTAAAGGATAAAAATTTAAGTTATCAAGATAAACAGTTTTTAGCTGCTAGTAGAGAGAAAGAAATTCAAGAAGAAATTGCTGCCAGGAAAAAAGAAGCTCAGTTAGAGAGGGAGAGGAAAGATAGAGAAGCGGCTGAAGAGAGAAATAAAGCACTTGTTGAGGCTAATAAAAAAGCTAGACAGATGATTCGTAATGGGACTTTTATTTTAGTTCTGACTCTATTAGGAACCGCAATTTCAGTAATAATGGCTGCAAATAAAGTCGAAGAAGCGCAACGAAAACTTCAAGAAGTATACACATATGTTGCAAATCCTCAACAGCTAGAAGAACTAGCGAGAAAATTCCCCTCAAACTCAGAAAAAGCTAAGTCGATATCCCAAAAAAAAGCTATAGCTATTACACTCAAAGATCCTCAAATTCAACAAGCGTATCTCCATGCTTCTAGGTCATTAGCTTATCAATATCTTGAAGATTGGAAGAAAGCAGAAGAATCCATCAAACACAGTATGAACTTTCTAAGAGTATGGAAGGAGAATAAAAATGAAAAAGAGCGTAGAGAATCAGATATTGACTTCTTGCAGACAAGAATATTTGCTTTGAATATTCAAGGCGATTTGCTTAGTAAGCAAGGCAATACTCAAAAGGCAATAGAAGCTTACAAAGAAGCATTTGACATCCTTCAAAGTAGTAAAGTTAATTTTTTCAAAGAAAAACTATCTATTGTAAACAAGGAGACTGTTGAATCTGTCGTTAAACCATTACTTTATTTACGCTTACGCACAAATCAGAAAAAAGGAGATTTACAATTGAGACAATCGGTTAAAGAATTTTTTAAACAGCACTTATATGCTGAACTAAAATACTCCTTAGAAGCAAAAAACTGGAAAGATGCAGACAAAAAAACTGCTCAACTCATGCTCCATATTGCTAATAAAGATAAAGGGAGTTCTCTTGATATCCAAGATATAGAAAATTTTTCCTGTGATGAACTAAAACAAATTGATCATTATTGGGTGCAAAACTCAAACAATCATTTTGGCTTCAGCGTACAGAAAGATATTTATATAAAGACGGGAAATAGGCTAGGAGTAACATCCCAGGACTGGGATTTTTATACTGATCAGGAAAATGTTCTCCTATTTTATCCTGAGTCAATTCATACTCAGGTCAGATTTTTGAACTATGACGACTTAATGGAGCATATAAAAAATAACCCGTTGGAACCCTCAATACGGGGTTGGCTACCTTATGATGTCGGAGTGTGTGTGGTTGACTTGGAAGGACCGGATGTTGGACGGTGTTTACGTTTTGATTCGAAGTGGAGAGGTATTCTTTTCTCGCGTTGCGACTTGTAAAGTGTTACATATAAGCGCTTCAGACTTTTATTAAGATTTATTACACAAGCATTTTCCACGCAATAATCAGCGTTCCCAGATTTCGGCACTGGCGATGAAATTTTTGGTTTTGGATTAGTTTTTGAATAACATTCACATTCCGCACCCCAAGGCGCCTACTCACTCAAGAACATTTGTATGGAGTACATAAAGACTAAAAAACTGAAAATTTTCTTAAGCTAAATGAGAAATAGTTGCACTTAAACCCGTGCATTTGTATTAAGTAAAAAAATTGCGAGTAAATTGTTCACTTGCATTTTTATTTAGGGCATGCTGAAAAAGAAAGGAAAGCTGACACTTGAAGATTATCAGACCAAAGGAATATACCCACGTGCAAGACAAAAAGGTAAGATTACCTAAAATTCATGCATCTACATGACTGGCGCC
>JAESFJ010000186.1_pt1 | contig 54789 bp, 48 predicted proteins | sample 9266161 | NCBI WGS metagenome assembly JAESFJ01 (sample SAMN14506165, study PRJNA617096) | algae metagenome | isolation source: Calothrix sp. FI2-JRJ7 and co-occurring heterotrophs from granitic desert soil | place: USA: Red Pass Lake area, Fort Irwin, California | collected 2000-06-01
GCTGAAGAAACGACTGCCATTGATGCACTTGATGGTGCAGAGTGGATGGGACGTGATTTGAAGGTCAATAAAGCTAAACCTAGAGAAGAAAGAGGCTCATTTGGTGGTAATCGTGGAAATAACAGTTCCCGTAACCGCTACTAATCTTTAATTAGCCCATTAAAAAAGCAAATTAATTAGATGGTAGCAGTGGCTCAGGCAAGAATGCTTGAGCCATTTTGATGTAACATTTCAACAATTAATAAACTACATTTTTGTTTATTTGTAAAGGCTGCCAATACTAGACGTTATTGCTGTCAACAGTATCCGTTATCGTTACAAGCTCTTGTATCCACTCTTGTGGAGTGGACATCCTGCAAAAGCCCGGTATGGACCGACTAGGACCTTATCCCACAAGAGTGACAACGTAGTACCGATTTACGTACTGTTTGTTATTGATATCAGATATGAAGAGAATTTTATTTGATTTGATTTAAAAACCTTTGGTAGAGATGCGATTCAATCGCGTCTCTACATTTTGATTCATACAATAATTGAGCAACGCCGATATTTTAAATACTAGAATAAAAAATTTAGCTTTCTTTATCTACAGTAACAAGGTTCGAGTCAGAATTTTTGTTCACACTACTTACACACGATTTAATATGCGCTCTAATTGCCTGCTCATAAATTACTGTTTGCTGTGTTCGTATCCCTATCGGCTGATAGACTAAGGTAATTTCTGGAAATTCTCCCCAAGACATTAAAAATATGTCACTAGCTGGAGTAATTATCTCATAATTATTTTCTTGTTTTTTCTTTTTGAGTTTACAGTTATTCAGTTGTAATTTTTGTCTAAATAATTTTTCAAAGTCAGAAATGAGATTTGAAGTTACTATCATACATAATACACGTTAAAACGTGGCATTGAGGAAATGAATATCCCGTGATATTAGTAAGTATAACATCTTAGCTACTGCCACAGAGTTAATTCTTTACAAATAGGCTCTACAACGCTCATGTAGCATGGGTTATACTAAATTCGGCTCTCGGCGGTAATTATACCGTGGTATAAATTTTACATAAATTTACATAAATTTACATAAATTTATATAACAATTTTTAGAACTTCCACACAAAAGTTCTCCGCTATGCCATAATGGGTGTAAGGTTAATTCGGTTAACAGCGTTTGTTTTTAGTAGTGACAGGTTTTGTTCTTGGTATTTACAAACTTCAATCTCCGAAACCTAAATCTCTATAAATTTATTAGTTCGGAGACAATCTATGTCAGTTTATGTAGGCAATCTTTCTTACGATGTTACAGAAGAGAGTTTAAATGCAGTATTTGCGGAATACGGTACTGTTAAACGGGTTCAGCTACCCACAGACCGTGAAACTGGTCGTTTACGCGGCTTCGGATTTGTTGAAATGGGTACAGATGCAGAAGAAACAGCTGCGATTGATGCGCTTGATGGGGCAGAATGGATGGGACGTGACTTAAAAGTGAACAAGGCTAAACCCAGAGAAGAAAGAGGTTCATTTGGTGGTAATCGTGGTGGAAACAACAATTTCCGCAACAACCGCTACTAATTTTCAGTCTTCGCCAAGCAACCGGGATTTTCATATAGATTATCCCACGCAACATTAGAAACACTTATCTCTCGTAAAGATGTCCGGTTTCTAATTGCATGGTAGCTAGCAAATTAATTTCTATGCACGTAGTGGTTCAGGCAAGAATGCTTGAGCCTTTTTGATTTAAGCCTATATTCGAGTTTACTCTTTTACGTGAACTGTCTCTCTAAAAAACGTTCTGGCTTAAACTTCTTGGGTTCTGGGTATAAATCCTTACGTTGATGTGCCAAGTAAATGCTACCGTATAATAATGTGCCGGGTTCTAAATCCCATCCACATAGCTTTACTGGTTTTTCGACTCTGCGCGTCCAAGTAAGCATTGCGACTGGATAAATACGCAACGTCTCGCAACAAACAGCATTGAGGTAAGGCAATTTATTTAGCGTGCTTACATCAGCATTGGCGGCGTTTAACTGAGCTATCTTAAAAAGAGACTCAAAATTATAATCTTACCTTGAAAGACAAGCTGATACACTTAACTAAATTTAAGTTGTTAGCCTAAAAATTATTAACGCTTGTAAATTCTGGTTGATTTCATAAATTTATTTAATATTCGTCTATCTAAAGGTAGATAAACGTTAATATCAGACAAGGAACAGAGATTTTAGTATCGCTTAACTGCATAACAACGATGGAATGATGCCTATTGGTATTAAGTAGCTTGTTGTAATTTGTTAAGACGAATCGCATACCGTTATGAGTGAATCAAACTTCATCCGTATTATAGTAGCCGATGACCATCCGGTAGTAAGGCAGGGTTTGGCGACAATCATTGAGCGTGAACTAGATATGTCTGTTGTTGGGCAAGCTAGTAACGGCTGGGAAGCAAAAGAACTTTTTTGCAAAAAGCGACCAGATGTTGTAGTTATGGACTTACGAATGCCTAAACTTTCTGGCGCCGCAGCAATTCAGAATATTTGTACTGATAACAGCGCAAACGTTATTATCTTAACTACTTACGATGGCGATGAAGATATTTATAATGGCATACAAGCAGGCGCCAAAGGGTATTTACTCAAAGACACAGAACCAGAGGAAATCCTCTACGCAATAAGAACAGTTGCTAATGGTCAAAAGTATATTTCTAAAGTTGTCGCTACCAAGCTTAAAGAAAGGATGGAAAAACCTGAATTAAGTCAACGTGAGTTAGAAGTACTTCAACTTATTACCAATGGCAACACTAACCAGCAAGTAGCAGCAGCTTTATTTATTACCGAAGGTACCGTCAAGTATCACGTCAATAATATTTTGGGTAAATTAGGAGTGAGTGACAGAACACAAGCAGTAGTAGCTGCTGTCAAACGTGGAATAGTCAAGTTTTAACGAACTCGACTGTAATTTTTGACGTGAGCAGGAATTTCTATACCCGATTGTAACCGAGAGTCAGCAATGGCATTACCTGCCACTAACTGTAATGGTAAAACACCTGCCCATACAGGTAAATTATAATCAGCTTCATCATCGTTCGGCGCCCCCGTTCTAATTTTGGCTGATGCTTCGGTTATTGGTAACGATAATACTAAAGTACCTTGTAGTTCTTGGCGAGTTGGTTGTCGCACTTCATCCCATCTTCCGGGTACAACATGCTCTGTGAATGCTTGTAATGCTTCAAGTTTCTCAGATTCGGCGCCTACTATTTCAGCTTTGCCAAATATTACAACTGAGCGATAATTCATTGAGTGGTGGAATGCAGAACGCGCTAGTACTAAACCATCAAGTAGCGTAACTGTAACACAAACTTCGATGGCGCCGACCAAAGACCGTAACATTCGACTAGCAGGTGAACCATGAATATAAAGCTTGTCATTTATCCTGCCGTATGCTGTAGGAATTACAAACGGTTGATTATTTACAACAAAACCGACATAACATATTAAGCCTTCATCTAATATATTATATATAGTTTGAAGCTCGTAATCAGCGCGCTGCGGTAATCTTTTAACTTGACTGCGTTGAGTAGGAATTAATTTTTCATCCATAACCATCTCCTACGAATCATTAATTAAATCTATATGCATTGCATTGCTTTCAACAAAACCAAGGCTTGTATAAACAGGTTTACCCGCAGGTGAAGCATTTAATACAACCCTTGTACACCCAATATTCTTCAAATAATCAGTTGCTGTATTGGTTAATAGCTTGGCTATACCCTGCCTGCGATATGCTGGTTCAACATAAACACCCCAGATGTAACCTAACTTACGATGATTAGGTTTAATTGCATTTGGATATAAACCTGCGTATAACTGACAGCTTGTAGAACCAACGACAACACCATCAACTTCTGCAATAAAAGGTTGATATTGCAAATTATCCCGCGCGTTTTGAATAAACTGAAGAATTATCTCTTGCCAGTTTAGTTCAATTGCATCTTCAGGAACACCAACATCAATCCACATTTTGTAGAAGTGTTCAGCAATTAGCGGTTCTTTCTCTAAATGTATTTTTCTGATTAGAATATTCGATTTAGTTTGCATGGAAAGCAGAAGTAATTCCAACTAACGACAGCATAGCTTGAAGATTGGTATGCGCTCAAGAGCCAATTCTGTAATTTTACACCAGTCCACTTTCTGCTCATGTTTACGGTGGGTAAGCTAGGCGCCATGCAGTAATCAAGCATGATACTTTTGAAGTATTGCTATTTGCTGTTATAAAATACAAGCATAAATATTTTAATTGATATTACTACGCTCTTACCCGCATGTTACTTTTAGTCCCCATGCTAATAGTAAAAGTCTTCTATAAGAGGACTAAAACTGAATGTTACTTTTACTACTTTATATTAGCTAACATGTATTTTATATTTAGATACACAAGATATGAGTCAGTAAATATACACAACAGCTATGAAAGACAACCTTCAAAAAATACGGTTACAAGAATTAAGGCAAGAAATTCAATTAGGACTTGATAGTGGAAACTCAACCGAGTTAAATATGCAATAAATTAAACAGAAGGCGAGACAACGGCGCCAAAAAAGGCAGAGTTCATAATTACTTAGAAGTGTTTCAGCTAAAAATATGGATATAGCAGTAACTCTAAATACAAATTCCCTACCGCTACATCAACAACTTTACGAACAACTGCGTGGGTACATTCTTACTGGAAAATTACTTCCAGGAACACGCATTCCTAGTACGCGCGCTATGGCAAAATCTCTAAATATATCTCGTAGTACAGTTACTTTAAGTTACGAACAGCTTTTGAGTGAAGGGTATCTTGAAACTGTTATTGGTTCAGGGACTTATGTTTGTACTCAACTGCCTGATGATTTATTAAATTCTAAACCTGTGGAACTGATGTTAGGAACGGGCAAGGATGCCCATTCCACAAGAGTTAGATTATCTAAGTATGGAAGAATACTAGCTGATACAGGAAATGTACCAAGGGTTCATGAGGGGAAAGAAGAAATTAGCTTTAGATACGGGCGCCCTGCTTTTAATGAATTTCCTATTAAACTGTGGCGTTCTTTACTTTCGCAATACTGTGGCGCCAGTTTAAATTGGTTAGATTATTCAATAGAACCGTTAGGGTACAAACCTTTACGAGGCGCCATTGCTAATTATATTTCTCGTGCGCGCGCTGTTAATTGCACGCCTGAACAAATATTAATTACCAATGGTACGCAACAAGCACTCGATTTAATTATGCGCTTGTTGATAGAACCAGATAATACTATTGCTCTTGAAGACCCTGGTTATTTGAGCGCACGCTTAATTTTTCAAACGCATGGTGCAAAATTACTACCTATTCCTGTAGATGATAATGGTTTAGTAGTAAGCAAATTAGAAAGTTATTCAAATCAAGATATTCGACTTGTTTATGTTACACCTTCGCATCAATTCCCAACAGGCGCCGTTCTTTCATTACCTAGACGCTTAGAATTATTAGCATGGGCAACACAAACAGGCGCCTTAATTATTGAAGATGATTATGATAGTGAATATCGTTACGGTGATAGACCCATTCCCGCTTTACAAGGTTTAGATAAAAGTGAGTCAGTACTATATATTGGTACATTTTCAAAAGTTCTGTTTCCATCACTGCGAATTGGTTATTTAGTACTACCCAAAAATCTAGTACCTATTTTTACGCGCGCAAAATGGTTAAGCGATAGGCATTTACCTATATTAGAGCAGCAAGTACTTACTGAATTTATTGAACAAGGACATTTAGAACGTCATATCCGAAAAATGCGGTCAATATATGACCAACGTCGTCAAGTTCTGGTGCAAGCACTATATTCACACTTTGGAGAAAAAGTAACCGTGTTTGGTGACAAAGCAGGGTTACATGTAATGGTACACCTGCAAACACATTTATCAGAAAACGAAATTATTGAGCGTGCGGCTTCATTCGGAGTCGGAATGATGTCAGCTTCTACACAATATCTGATACCCACATGCAAAAACAAATTTATTTTTGGTTACGGTGAACTTAATAAACAGCAACTTATTGAAGGTGTTCGTAGATTAAAAACGGTGCTAGATACAAATGTATTTAAATCTATCTAATATTATTCTTCTTGTGGTTTTACCTTATTAAAAACATGATTCACAAATTTTGTTATCTAGGGCGCCAAATATAATGTTTTCTGACTTTTTCGTTGTGCGGCGAGAAACCTGGTTTCTTTTCGTAAATTTTGAAAATTCTTATGTTCACTGTCAAAGAAACCAGGTTTCTGATTTTAGCTTTTAATTATTTTTTCTATTTCTGATAGTTCTATTCCACCTGAATATTTGTCGGTATTGAGTACAAAGAATGGTGTTCCTGAAACTCCTAGCTGTGTTGCTAATAAAACGTCTTTTCTAATGGTGTCATTAGCAATGGCTCTATCTTGGGCAAATTTATCTAAATCTAAATTTAGATTTTTTGCAGTCTCTATATAAAATTCTTCACCTAGTTTATTTTGATTTGTGAACAGTGCATCTTCATATTCCCAGAATTTACCTTGTTGTTGTGCTGCCCATGCTGCTTGCGCTGCTGCTACTGCTTGGGGATGTGTATTGGGTAGAGGAAAATGTTTGTAAACTAGTGTGAATTTATCGGGATATTTTGCTAGTAATTTTTTCAATGTCTTATGCGCTTCTGCACAGTAAGGACATTGAAAATCAGAAAACTCAACTAATATTGCTTTAGATGCAGCGTCTCCAGTAGCGGGAGACTCACCTATCACCTGTTGAGGATTCATTCTTAAGTCTTGTAAAAATGCTTGTCGCGTTTGTTGGAGTTTTGATTGTTGTTCTTGTTGATATCTTTGTACTGAGTCAATTAGTGCTTCTGGATGTTCTTTTATGATTTTTAGTACTTGTTCTTCTAAGCGGCTTGCTGCTTGAACAGGCGGCGCCCATAATAGTACAGTAAAGCAAATGATTAGAACTGCGATACGAAGAACCCTGGTTTGGATGAAATTGTTCATAGTTACAACTTTCCTATTACAACTTTTCTAATATAAGCGCTTAATTTCTTTTGGCTAAACCTTTCATCACGACATCAGGTAGATGTTCGGCAAAATCATCATCTATAGGTAAATGTCCAACCATCAACCGATAGTAAAGCGAACCGTACAGAACATCTAAAGCTAGTTCGGGGTTAAGTGACTCATCGAACTCGCCCAATTTTATACCTTTTTCAATCAAAACTTTTGCAGCTTCGCGTCTAGGAAGTATAAACCTGTCTCGAAAACTCTTTAGTGCTTCACTCGAAGCTTGCCCCTCTGCAATAATTTCGGCGACAATTCGACCATTATCACCTGTAAAAGCTTTAATAAGGAGTGTAATCTGTTCTTTTAACCCTACAATTGCTGACTCTACCTCTGTCGTTGGTATGTCCAGTTCTACTTGTGCCATAAAAGCATCGACTATTACCGCTGCTTTACTCGACCACCAACGATATATCGTTGTTTTCCCAACTCCTGCTTCCCTTGCTATTGCTTCTATCGATAAATCTTTTACCGTTCCAGCTTGTAGCAACTTCCATGTCGTATTCAATATGGCTTCTTTTGACTGCTCAGAGCGTGGTCTTCCAGAACGCTTACTTGGTTTTATCTCATCCGTCATACGATTTTATATATTTAGTATTGTCTAGTACTATTTATATAATACGCTACGTATAGCTTTATTATGCAACAGCAAGAAATTCTTTTAACAGGTGGCAAAACCAATCTTGGCAGCATCGTTCGTGTCGGAGATACTGTAAGGCGCCCACTTAATAATAACAGTACTTTTGTTCATAAGTTCTTACAGTATCTAGAAAATATTAACTTTGATGCATCACCACGTTTCCTAGGTATCGATCAAAAAGGAAGAGAAATAATTAGTTACATAGAGGGAGACGTACCATCAAACCTGGGATACTATTCAGATAAGCAGTTAATTGTAGCAGCAAAATTAATTCGACGCTTTCATAATGCTACACAAGGATGTGAACTAGCTAATCACGAAGAAATTATTTGTCATAACGATTTATCGCCATGTAACTTTGTATTTATAGATGATATGCCAATATCAATTATAGACTTTGAGATGGCGGCGCCGGGAACGCGAATCTTCGATTTAGCCTACGCCGCATGGTTATGGTTAGATATTGGTAACGAAGAAATTAGCGCAAACAACCAAAAGCGCAGATTAGTACTATTTACAGAAGCTTATGGTATATCTGAGATAAACTTGCTAATTGAAGTAATGACCAAGCGGCAGAGTATTTTAATAAAAGAAGGACATAGGCGCCAAAAACCCTGCATGGTAAAATGGGCAAAATCAGCATTACAATGGACAAAACGTGAATTTTGCCATCTTATTTCTACGGCAAATTCTCAATCTACCATACATTCTAGTTAAAATGGATACTTGCTGCTAAAATAAAAAGGCGAGTTTTAATAAATAAAAATACTTATTTTTATAATTTAACGTTATAAAAGATACTAAAACACCACTGCGGCGCCAAATGTCCACCATTAGTGGACATTTGCTATAATCAAAAAAATTAAATGTGTTGCCCAATTTCAAACATTACTTTCAAAATTGCTGTGCCATTGCTTCAATTGTGGCTTCTAATCCTGGTAAATAATTTTAGATTACATTCCAAACAATATCTAAGTCAACATCAAGATACTCATGTGTTAATCTGTTGCGGAAGCCAGCAATACGATTCCATTCAATATCAGGGTAGGCATTTTTCCAATCGGATAGTAATTTTTATACAGATTCACACATAACCTGAACCTTTCTTAATACAGCGTCTTAAGTTTTAATGTCATTGAAGAAAACTTCTTTCCCTTCAAGCGTATATTGGTTAATTCGATTAATATAATCACGAATATGGATGAGGTAAACACGACCTTCTTTCATAACACAATAGCCTCACTCAATGCTTTATCTCTAATTAAATAATGTAAAGAATTAAATGTGACTACATCTACTCGCCGCTTTAACAAATTTTCTAAATCCTCAACTAATCCACTAGGAAACCAAGATGAGATTTTATCTGTGTTCCAGGTGGTGGAATGGGACAAGTAGAGATGATGCGTGATACACAGGTATTAAAATTTCTACAAGCGCAAGCGCAAACTACAAAATATGTAACATCTGTTTGTACAGGTTCACTTATTTTAGGCGCCGCAGGTTTGTTACAAGGTTATAAAGCAGCGTGTCACTGGGCATTTCGCGAGAACTTAGCATTTATGGGAGTTGATCTAAGCACAGAACGAGTTGTAATTGACAGAAACCGTATTACAGGTGGAGGTGTAACAGCAGGTATTGATTTTGCGTTAGTTTTAGCAGCAGAACTATGTGGTGAAAACACAGCCAAATTCATTCAACTGCTTCTCGAATATAATCCGGCGCCACCATTTAACGCTGGTTTACCAGAAGGGGCGGGTGAAGAGTTGGTAGCAATGGTCAAAAAGTCCGGGTCAGAATTAATAGCCGCATCTCTAGAAGCTTCTAAAGAAGCAGCACAATATAATTTTTAAGACAATCAGAAAAAATGGTGTTATACTACAGTGTAGTGTACATAAGTCACTAAGACTGGCAAAATAGTTCACAATTTGTAATTCAGTAAGAAATAAGAAAATGAAGTACTAGAAATTACTTTTATCTATTGGTTCATATATATTAAGTAATGTCAATTAGCGTATCGCTATGAATTGATATTAGATATAGTGCGAGAATAATACTTATAGATAAAAGTAGATAAGTAGAGATGTATAGTGCGGTTGAAAGCGCGTCTCTACAAGATAAAGAAATTTATGCAATTGAAATAAAAATATAATTTTGCGCTTAGGAGAATAATTTATGTTGCATGTAAAAGCGCTGCAAGTTAATTTTGGTTTGCAATCCGTTTTGCATAATATATCATTTGGATTGACAAGTGGTGAAGTTCTAGCTATTACAGGCGCCAATGGTGCAGGCAAGTCTACGTTACTCAAGTGTATTACAGGTATAATGGCGCCGACTTCAGGAGAAATACAGCGTCAAAAAGGTCTTAGTTTTGCTTACTTACCACAAAATACACCTGACTCAAATAACTCAGTAATAGAATTTTTACTTTCTGATTTTCCTGATATTTACGAAAATTATCAAAAGATATATTCTGCTAATTCGGAAACAATAGAATATGCGAATGCTATCAGCGAGTATATGGAAGTCGGTGGATATGAGATGGAAGTGAAACTTCAGCGACTTATCAAATCATTTGCTTTCTCTGAAAACGATTTATTTAAGTCATTAGGGTGTTTTTCTGAAGGTCAGAAGCGAATTTTTGCTTTACTACGATTATTTTTGACAGAAGCACAGCTATTAATTTTAGATGAGCCTACAAATCATCTAGATATTTCAATGCGACTTTACCTTGAAGAAGTTATTATTGCAGAAAAACATAAAGGGCGTACTTTTATCGTTGTTAGTCATGACCGAGCTTTTGTAGATAAAATAGCTGACCGTACTCTTTATATTCAGCGTGGTGAGAGTGTTTTAGTTCAAGGGGGATATTCTCAGATACAAGTACATCTTGAGCAAGAGTTTCAAAGTCGGCGCCAACTATCAATGGAAATTCAAGATAAAATTAATAAACTTGAACGTGAAGCTCGACGAAAGAAAGTTTGGTCGGGTCGTAAGGAGAAAGAAAAAATAGGTGCCGCTGATAAAGGTTTTGTTGGTGCGCGCGCTGCTGCTTTAGCCAAACGTGCCAAAGAAGTAGAACGCAAGCAACAGCAGATGATGGATAAACTTAAAGTTGAAAAGCCATTCGTTGAAAAAAGACTAAATCTATCTTTTGCAAACTATACTGTTGTGAATAAAGAAATTTTATCAACGAAAAATTTATCTAAATCATTTGAGAATCGTAAAATCTTTGAAAATTTAACACTGGAAGTTAGTACACATGACCGATTAGCTATTATTGGTTCTAATGGTAGCGGCAAGACTACATTGATGAAATGCTTGTTAGGGCGCCTACAACCTGATAGCGGTAATGTATATCGCAATGACTACGTGAAATGGCTCTATCTTCCCCAAAATATTCAAGATTATTTTCAGGCAGAGATTCTACTTGATAATTTGATGATATATGGAGCCGAAGAAACAATAGTACGTCAGTTTTTAGGTGCCGCTTCTTTACGACGCGATAGAGTATTACAACCTGTTTCTACTCTAAGTTATGGAGAACTAATGCGCGCGGCAATAGTTAGTGCTATTCTTGCTAAAGCTGAGTTTCTTTTCTTAGATGAACCTACCAACCATTTAGATATCGAGTCACTGGAAGTTTTAGATCAATTACTTGAAGATTTTCCTGGCGGTATGTTGTTTATTAGCCATGACCGCCAGTTTATTGCTAAAAACGCACGTACTATTTTTTCATTTGAGTCATCAATGTTAGTACCCGTCGAATTTTAAACTTATCTTAAAAGACTAAGGCGCCAACAAGCCAATTCAAATAATACTGATTTCATGAGGTAATTCTTTGAAGCTCAAGGTAAACAATTTTTTCTTCAAGATTGGTACTATTCAAAGCAATTTGCCTCTTACTCTCAAGAACGTCTCTTGCCCTTACCAGCACAAGCCAAATATTTAACTCATTGCTTAATTCTTCAAAAACTGCTTCATAAGACTTCAGTTCACTTAAGAGCGAATCTGGAAAAAATATAACTGCAAGTAATTCCCATTCTCGATATTCTGGCTCTGTAATTACGTGTATAAAACATTCTTCTAATAGCTCTCGAAGCCTGCCATTACAATGGTTTTTTACTTTGGTGGACTCTTTTAAATAACGCAGAGTCATATTACCTCGTGCAATAATTGTAACTTTTGGTAGTAGTTGTTATAACATAATTATCACGCACTAAACTAGTACAAGACAAATTAATATAAATCTTATAAAGAATAATTATTTAACTGCCAATTGAGCAGCCTGTTTTCATAGCGACGGTTACGACGGCGCCGTTTTGCCGCATTCGCACGTTTGTGCGCGCGCTTGTCTACAACAATAAAATCTAAGTCTTGAGCATCATCCCAAGCTTGAACATCATTATCAGAAGTACGCTTTGCCATATTTCTAAGATGATTTTACTGTCTAGGTTTTCTCCCATTATCTAAAGTTTTATTTAGTAATGTCAATAGGTGTTGGGAAAGTCAAAAGTAAAGTGCAGTCACGCGCTTGTAACTGCACATCAGAACATTAGGGTTGAGCGGATAGAGTTTAAACGCTTGCTAAGGATGCAAATGGATTTTGCATAGTATAAGCATCTTTATTGCGAATTACTTTATCAAAAGTTGCTTTCTCGGAAGAGTCAAAGTCGTCTGTTAAACCATAAAAGACATTGCCCATTTTTGTAACTGTTGTACTAACTAAGTCGTCAACAACACTCTTGATTTCTGCACCAAGCGCTAAGTTGTTAACTTTTTCAAGTAAGCTGGAAACGGTGAGTTGATTAGCGGGTGTGTTGTCAAGAACAACAGACCAGTTACCATTACCAATGACAATACTGTTACTTGTAAATACCCAGTTACCATTACCAATGACTAGGTTGTTATTTCCGAAGTTGTAGTTACCATTACCTAGCGTTGAGTTATCGCTTCCAATATTCCAGTTACCATTACCAAAAGTGTTACTTCCACTACTGTAATCTAAATTCCAGTTACCATTACCAACTGTTTTATTGTCACTTGAAAAATTCCAGTTACCATTACCAATGGTAGCGTTATTAGTGGCGGTATCCCAGTTCCAGTTGTTGTTACCGATACTGGCATTGTTTGTTCCATAGTCTCTATTAGCATTACCAATAGTAGCGTTACCGGAACCAAAGTCTCTGTTGCCGTAACCTAAAGGAATTTCGCCTTCGGGAGTTTGAAAGATGTTGGCGGTACCTGTCAAAGGTAATAATCCTTCAAGTGCCCATCCCAAGAATTTGAAGAGTCTGCCATCAAGTTTTTCTATTGCAGTCTCGTTCTCGTTACTAGCAAATGGGTTTTCACCAGCAAAAGGATTGTTTGTACCTGCAAACGGGTTATTCTCACCAACAAAATTGGTAAAAGATTCAACGGTGAGACCAAAGCCAGCCATATCTGACCGGAAAAGCGTTAAAAGTTCGGAAGGAGAATTTAGTGGGGATTGGTTACCAGAATTACCACCAAACAGGCTGTTAGAACCCATACTTCTAAAACTTTCTCTCAAGTCTAGTACAAAGTCTAAGGTTCCTGAAAGAGTCTCATTTACAGAGGCGCCTGCAAATGGATTATTACCACTGCCACCACCAGTTATAGGATTACCACCAGCTCCACCAGCACCGCCACCAAATGGGTTGCCGCCACCAGCTCCACCAGCTCCACCAGCACCGCCACCAAATGGGTTGCCGCCACTAGCTCCACCAGCACCGCCACCAAATGGGTTGCCGCCACCAGCTCCACCAGCTCCACCAGCACCGCCACTAAATGGGTTGCCGCCACCAGCTCCACCAGCTCCACCAGCACCGCCACCAAATGGGTTGCCGCCACCAGCTCCACCAGCACCGCCACCAAATGGGTTGCCGCCACTAGCACCGCCAGCTCCACCAGCACCGCCACTAAATGGGTTGCCACCGCCGCTACCGGAGCCACCAAATGGGCTACCACCGCTACTACCGGAGCCACCACCAGTTAATGAGTTACCACTACCAGGACTTGGGGGTGGATTACCAGCGTCAGCAGCGGCAATTAGGCTAACGTCACCAGTATCAACAGTTGGACTATTACCAGTCAGATACAGATCACTGACACCTGTAGACGGATTGCTGCTACCATCAACAGATACATTACCACCGTTAACTGGTGAACTGCTGCCATTAGTAGGCATCGGATAGTTTTCACCAAATTGCGACACCAAAAAGTCTCTAGCTGGCAGTTCAGGCATATTGCCTTCACCAAAAGGATTGTTACCATTCGCAAATGGGTTTTCATTTGCAACTGTGTAAGTCTTTTTATCACCCCCCTCACTTACAAATTTATCATTCAGTCTATTAAAAACTACGGTTACAAAGTTATCAAGAGCGTTTCTTGCCTGTGTTGCAAACCTCTGTGGATTATCTCCTGGAATTACTGATGCTGCGTTACCAACTATTATGTTGCCACTAAGGGAGAGACCTCCAATATTACTGCTACTTTTACCAAGTGAAACCCCACCAAGTAAAGAATTACTGTTACTAGTCGATAGTGAGTTACTAGTTTTTAGAACATTGGCGCCAGTAGGTGTACCAAGTGTGTTGTTATTCAGATTAAGAGATGTAGTTGAAAATCCGGTTTCCATTAAAAATAACCCTTTCTATTTAAGAAAACAAAAGTTTGTAGTAGAAATTAACCTTGAATAGAGAAAAGCCTGCTACGCGAATATTTATTCGATCGTTACTCTATTTTTTGATCCAGGCTCGTTGTCAGACTTTTAGCAGAAACGCTCTTTAGAAAAGAGCGTTTTTAGCTATAGTTTATTCTGCTGGAATTGCTGGAATATTATCTAGAAAAGACAAGTTTCCTCCTGGGTTAACAGAAGTCAAGAATTCTCTAACAGCTTCAACTGTTGGCTTGTCATTATCAGGATTGTCATCAGTAAATGGGTTGCCAGTACTGAATGTTTGAATAATGTTATTCAAGCCTTGTGAATTACTCCCAATCGCGCTGGCAATATTATCTGGTACTTGGTCAGGCAACTCAAAGCCAGAGCTACCGCCACCTGCGAAGCCGCTACCACCGGAACCACCTCCGAAGCCGCCGCCTCCAAATGGGTTTCCGCCGCCGCTACCAGAGTCGCCACCGCCGAATGGGTTTCCGCCGCCGCTACCAGAGCCGCCACCGCCAAATGGGTTGCCGCCGCCGCTACCAGAGCCGCCACCGCCGAATGGGTTTCCGCCGCCGCTACCAGAGCCGCCACCGCCGAATGGGTTTCCGCCGCCGCTACCAGAGCCGCCACCGCCGAATGGGTTTCCGCCGCCGCTACCAGAGCCGCCACCGCCAAATGGGTTGCCGCCGCCGCTACCAGAGCCGCCGCCTCCAAATGGGTTGCCGCCGCCACCGCTACCGGAACCACCTCCACCGAAGCCGCCGCCTCCAAATGGGTTGCCGCCGCCACCGCTACCGGAGCCGCTACCTGTACTATCGGTTGTAGAGCCAACTAGACCGCTAACAGCACTGCTTACCATACTAGGTATTCCCAAGTAACTACCACCATTTTGTAGGTAGGTTTTGATGCTGTTAGTCAACTCACTAGCAAATGCGCTATTGTCCACAGTTCCACTGCCTGTGGCTGTGTCACTGTTAGAGGTTGGTATCGTTGAATCACCTATACCACTAGGAATATCGGATGATTGCTGTGTTGGGATGCCACCACCTGCCAGAGGATTGCCGCCACCTGAAGAGTTGCCGCTTCCACCACCAGATGTGTTATTACCTGCTGGATTTCCTACATTTTGTAATACTCTCCAAGGGTTTCCACTGCCAGCAAATGCTTGAAGGAATGGGTTATCAGGTGCATTTGGGTTGCCTAAATTCTGAAAAGGACTACCCATTGAGGCGCCGCCACCACCTCCAGATGGGCCACCGCCTCCGAAGCCGCCACTGGAGCCGCCGCCAGATGAACCACCGCCTCCGAAGCCGCCACTGGAGCCACCGCCAGGTGCGCCACCGCCACTAGAGCTATCGCCTCCGGCAACACCTAGAAATGGGTTGTTTTCACCCAAGCGCGAAAATACTCCAATTACGCCGCCAGCTGCGCCACCACTGGAGCTACCACCGCTACCTAAGCCGCCACCTGTACTGCCGCCACTTACTGAGCCTGGTGTAGTGGCGCCACCTGTACTGCCGCCACTTACTGAGCCTGGTGTAGTGGCGCCACCTGTGGAACCACCGTTGCTAAGAGGATTTTGACCAGGAACACCTACATTCCCAAATATATCTTCTGGCCCATCTATACCTGGTATACTAAGCAAGCGACCGAAAGGGCTTTGACTCAAGTCTGGGGTACCTGTGCCGCCGCCTCCAAATGGACTTCCGCCGCCGCTACCACCGGAGCTTCCGCCACCTCCAAATGGGCTTCCGCCGCCGCTACCACCGGAGCTTCCGCCACCAAAGCCGCCGCCTCCAAATGGACTTCCGCCGCTACCACCGGAGCTTCCGCCACCAAAGCCGCTGCCTCCAAATGAACTTCCGCCGCTACCACCGGAGCTTCCGCCACCAAAGCCGCTGCCTCCAAATGGACTTCCGCCGCTACCACCGGAACCTCCACCAAAGCCGCCGCTACTGGAGCTACGACCTCCGAAACCGCCCATTGATCCGGCGCCACCAAAGCCGCCACTTCCCAGTGAACTACCACCGCCACCTAAATCAGTTGTCAAACTGACACCAGGTATTTGATTGTTGTTGTTACTAACACCATCGGTTATTGCCACAACATTCATCCTTTAATTTCAAGTTAGAAAAATTTCACAAACACTAATATCAGACGCACAAATTAAGCCTGTTCTGTAACTTCCTAGCTTTGTGTTTGATTTACTCAAGCTAGTTAGTTCTAAATTAGTTAGTAGCGTAATTAAGCTAGTAATTCTTTAAGCTGGCTAAATAACTGTTGAGTTACTAATATTTAACAGTAACATACGCTACCATCACACCAAAACTTTAATATATATAGATAGCGATTACAATGAATAATATTTTGATATACCTATCAATTTTTTCGAGATTTTGTTTGAACTGTACCCTACAAGTTTTTTCAGGCATAAATAAATTTACAAAAAGCATATTAAATTAATTAAATAATAATGTGATACATCTCACTATATATCTTAATAATTAAAATATTTAATCACAAATGCAATTTTTTCTTATGTAAATTAATTGTTTGATTAAGTAAGCCAAAAAAGCATCACAAAAAGCACAACCTGCCTTAATTAGGTAGGGCTTTTTGTAATGCATTTATGGAAAGATGAAATGAATAAATTTTAATTTATACTTGTTACACCAATGCTGGTATTAACGATGTTTCTTCCCAACGTTCAACAGCTTTACCAAAAACTGAAATTTCTTTAACCAGCTTGTCGAAACTGTCGGGAGTTAAAGATTGAGGACCATCAGATAATGCTTTAGCTGGGTTTGGATGTACTTCAATCATTAATGAGTCGGCGCCTGCTGCGATAGCTGCTTTTGCCATTGGCGCCACGTATTCTGATTTACCAGTTGCATGACTGGGGTCAACCATAATTGGTAAGTGTGTTAGCTGACGCAGTACTGGAATTGCTGATAAATCTAAAACGTTGCGGGTGTATTTATCATCGCATGTTCTAATGCCGCGCTCACAGAAGATTACATTGGGGTTTCCTGCTGCAAGAATATATTCTGCTGACATTAACCATTCATCGATGGTGGCAGATAAACCGCGTTTTAACAACACAGGCTTATTTTGGGCACCGACTTTTTTAAGCAGCGAGAAGTTTTGCATGTTGCGGGCGCCAACTTGGATAATGTCCGCAACACTACTAATAGCTGGTAAGTCAGCAGTATCCATAACTTCAGTAATGATGCCTAAACCAGTCGCTTTACGTGCTGCATCTAATAATTGCAGTGCGCTTTCACCGTGTCCTTGGAATGCATATGGTGAAGTACGAGGCTTAAAGGCGCCTCCTCGTAAAAACTTAGCTCCCGCAGCTTTGACTCGTTGTGCGGTTTCAACAATCATCGCTTCGTTTTCAACTGAACAAGGCCCTGCTACTAAGACAACAGGATGGTTTTCACCAAAGTAAACATCACCATTGGGAGTAGGAACGATAACTTCGCTTGCTTCACCATAGCGAAATTCACGACTCGCACGCTTGAATGCTTTCTCGATATGCAATACTTGTTCAATCCAAGGGCTTATTTTTTGGATGTGGAATGGGTCAACAGTGGCAGTATCACCAATAAGTCCTAGCACAATTTTATGCTTACCAACACTTTTCTCGATTGTAACGTTCAAAGATTGGTTAACTTCTTCAACGATATGCTCAATTTCAACTGCTGGAGTACCAGATTTAAGAACTACTAACATAAGATTTTAGGTTTTGGGTTTTGGGTTTTGGGTTTCGGTCTTTACATGACTTTTGCAACAGTTTGGACATCTTTATCACCTCTACCAGAGCAGTTGATAACGATGCGCGCATTGTCATGAATTTGCGGACAAAGTTTGTCTAAGTAAGCAATTGCGTGTGCTGTTTCTAAGGCTGGAATGATGCCTTCAAGTTTTGCTAAACGTTGGAATGCAGCTAGTGCTTCTTTGTCGGTGACGCTGTAATATTCTGCACGTCCAATATCTTTTAAATAGCTGTGTTCAGGCCCAACACCTGGATAATCTAAACCAGCGCTAATTGAATGTGCTTCGATTACCTGACCGTCATCATCTTGCAGCAAATAACTCATTGCACCGTGCAAAACTCCTACACGTCCATATGTTAAAGTTGCAGCGTGTTTATCGGTATTAACTCCTTCACCTGCTGCTTCAACACCGATAATACGCACTGTTGGTTCATCAACAAATTCGCTAAATAAGCCAATTGCATTGGAACCACCTCCTACACAAGCAAGTAAGATATCAGGCAGTCCACCCCATTTTTCCTGACATTGAACGCGAGTTTCTTTACCAATTACTACATGAAAGTCACGTACTATCATCGGGTAAGGATGAGGACCTGCAACTGAACCTAATATGTAATGAGTAGTTTCAACGTTTGTAACCCAGTCGCGAATTGCTTCTGATGTTGCATCTTTTAAAGTGCCTGTACCTGCTTCTACTGGACGAACTTCGGCGCCCATCAAACGCATTCTAAACACGTTTAATGCTTGACGCTCCATATCTTGAACACCCATATAAATGATGCACTCAAGACCGAAACGCGCGCACACAGTCGCAGTTGCAACTCCATGCTGTCCCGCTCCAGTTTCTGCAATAATCCGCTTTTTGCCCATGCGTTTTGCTAACAAAACCTGTGCTAAAGCATTATTGATTTTATGGGCGCCTGTATGATTTAAATCTTCGCGCTTTAAGTAAATTTGGGCGCCACTACCGTCTGGACGGGCATAGTGTTCTGTCAGACGTTCAGCAAAATACAATGGGCTAGGTCTGCCTACATAATCGCGAAGTAAACCTTGCAGTTCTGCTTGAAAGTCAGCTTGATTACAATAGTCGTAATATGCTGTTTCTAGCTCTGCAAGTGCAGGCATTAAAGTCTCTGGTACGTACTTACCGCCGAATCTGCCGAACCTACCGTTTTTACCAGGACGTTGTGTTGTGTCTGAATCAGATGTTGTAATATTGGCAATACTGACCATTTTTTGACATCCTCCATTCATTGCAATCTGTAACCAGAAACCGGGTTTTTTGTAATAACTTTGAGTTCTATTGAAATCTATAACGAAAAACCCGGTTTCTTTTTAACCAACTGTTTGTAGTGATGGAGAAACAGCAGCTTTTAGTTCTTGACATAGTTGTTTGACTGCTTGAAGACCATCTTCAGGATTTTCAGCAGCAAGACGTTGAACAAAAGCACTGCCTACAATTACTGCATCTGCTCCCCATTCACGTACTTGTTTAGCTTGTTCTGGGCTTGATATTCCAAAACCTACACCAATTGGTTTGTTTGTAATATCTCGCATTTCTATAATTAAATCTTTGACTCGCTCTTGGATTTGATTTCGCATACCTGTTACCCCTGTCAAGCTAACTAGATATATGAACCCTTGTGAGGAATGAGCAATTGCTTCAATTCTATCTTTTGAGCTTGTCGGCGCCACAAGTAAAATCACTTCAATTCCAAATTTTGTTGCAGCTTGAATTAAGGGTGAAGATTCTTCAAGAGGTAAATCGGGAACGACTAATCCTTTAACTCCTACTTTAGCTATTTCTTGTAAGAATGTCTCAGTCCCAAGGTTGAGAATGGGGTTGTAATATGTGAACAAAATGATTGGCGCCTGCAAATCAGGAGTTACTTCTGCTAGCATTTCTAGCACATGTTCTAATTTTGTTCCTTGTAAAAGTGCGCGAGTTGCCGCAGCTTGAATAACCGGACCATCTGCTAATGGGTCAGAGTAGGGAACACCTAATTCAATAAAGTCAGCACCATTACTGTCTAAAATCCGAAGTGCTTTTGCGGTGGTGGCTATATCAGGGTCTGATGCTGTAATGAAGGGAATCAGCGCACATTGATTGCGATTTCGTAAAGCTTGAAAGCGATTAGATATTATCATTTGATGTGTTACCTAAGAGATGACGTACTGCTTGTTTGATATCAGGTTGTTTAACTAGTGATTCGCCTACTAAGACGGCACGGGCGCCTGCCTTTTTAACGAAGCTTAAGTCTTCAGATGTATATATCCCAGACTCACTGACAATAGTTATATTTAAATCTTGAATTTGTTGCTGTCGCTGCGTTAATAATTGTTCAGTAACATGAATGTCTAGACTAAAATTTTCGAGATTACGGTTGTTAATACCGACTAAAGACACACCATCAAGTTTCAGTACTCGGTCGAGTTCCTCTAAAGTGTGAACTTCTACTAAAGCTGTCATTCCTAAACTATGAATTGTTTGTAGAAATGACTGAAGTTGAGAATCACTTAGTATTGCCGCAATTAGCAATACAGCATCGGCGCCATTATTTCGCGCCAGGTATATTTGATAAGGTTTGATAATAAATTCTTTACATAGTAGAGGTAGTTTGACCGCTGAACGAACTTTGCGAAGATTATCAAAACTACCTTGAAAAAACTTCTCATCAGTTAGCACGGAGATGCAAGCTGCACCATTATCTTCATAAGCGCACGCTATCTCAACTGCATCAAAGTCTTCTCTAATTACTCCTTTACTTGGAGAAGCTTTTTTTACTTCTGCAATTAAACTTGGATGATGAGGACTTTGCTGTAGTGCCTGCAAAAAATTCTGTACTGGTGAAGATTGATTTAATTGCTGCTGTAAAGAAGTTAATGGCAGTTCTTCTTCCATTTGTGCGACTTCTTTTGTCTTATGCAGCACAATTTCTTCAAGAATATGACGAGTGACTGATTTTGTCATGTTTAAAGTGTAGGTTGGGTGGAGGCTTTGCGGAACCCAACATGTTAAATAAGGATATGATGTTGGGTTCCGTCCCTCCACCCAACCTACTGTTGATTACGTGTTAACTATTAACTCATTGTACTGTGTATATTTAGCAACTACATTTTTAATGATTGCCAAACCGACACTTCCTGTTAAAGTCATTATTGACTCAGGATGAAATTGCACTGCTGCTATGGGTAATGATTGATGCTCAATTCCCATAATTACTTCGTCTTCAGTTATTGCTGTTACCTTGAGTTGGGATGGTAATTTTTCTGGGTTAGCGTATAACGAGTGATAACGACCGACGGGGAAAGTTTCGGGTAAACCTTTAAACAGTACGCTGTTGCTATCTGTGACTATAAGTTGCGATGGTTTACCATGTTGCGGGTAGTCAAGAACATTTAGTTCACCACCGAATGCTTCAACTATGCCTTGCAAACCTAAACATACACCAAATATTGGAATATTACGTTTAACACAAGCGTGTACTGTTTCTGGAACCTTGAAATCTTTTGGTCTACCAGGTCCAGGAGATAATACCACCAAATCAGGGCGTTCATCATCAAAGACTGATTCCGAAAACCCGTGTCTTAAGGTTTTAACTGTGGCGCCGCAGGAGCGAATATAGTTAGCAAGGGTATGAACGAACGAGTCTTCGTGGTCTATAAGTAAAATATGTTTTCCAGGTTTAACATCGGGTATAGTGTCGATTACGTTAAAACTAGAGTTGATTTTTACTATCTCTTCTATGTCCTTACTACGACGAATTGTTTCAAATAATGCTGCCGCTTTTGTAATTGTCTCCTGTTCTTCTGCCTGTGGTATTGAGTCGTAGAGTACTGTGGCACCAACTCTAACTTCTGCAACAGTATCTTTTAATCGAATTGTTCGCAAAATTAACCCGGTATTGAAATTACCGTTAAAGGTTAACCAACCAACGGCACCGCCATACCAACGTCTAGCGCTACGTTCGTGCTGTTCAATAAATTGCATTGCCCAGCGTTTTGGGGCACCTGTTACAGTTACAGCCCATGTATGCGTTAAAAATGCGTCTAAAGCGTCAAACTCTGGACGTAATATCCCTTCAACATGGTCTACGGTGTGAATCAAATGACTATACAATTCAATTTGGCGCCGACCGATAACTCGTACTGAACCTGGTTCACAAATACGCGATTTATCATTACGGTCAACATCGGTACACATCGTTAACTCTGACTCATCTTTATATGAGTTGAGCAGTTGACGTATTTGGTCGGCATCGTCAATCGCATCTTGTCCTCGTGTAATAGTCCCACTGATAGGACAAGTTTCGATCCGCCTACCTTCAACTCGCACGAACATTTCTGGAGAGGCGCCAATTAAAAATTCACCACCAAGGTTAAATAGAAACCCGTAAGGACTAGGATTAATTTGCCTTAAAGTTTGAAATAACTTGCTTGGCAACTCATCACAACTCTCAAAGAAGCTTTGACTGGGAACAACTTCAAACAAATCGCCACGTTTAAAATAATCGAGCGCGACTGTTACTAAAGAAGCATACTCTCCTGGTGCGTGGTCTGCCTTGGATGTGACTTGAGTATTTTTACCGCGATAATTAATTGATTCACCGACTCGCGCTAAAGTGTTTGTACTACGCCCGTTGATTTCAAATTCATATTCTACCCGGTACGCTTTCTGCTGGTAATAATCAACTACTACAAGCTCATCAGGCAAATATAGTACCAAATCGCGCTGGTCACTTGGACGTTGCAAGGTTTGCTCGATTGGTTCAAACTGAAAAACTAAATCATAACCAAAGGCGCCGTAAAGCCCTAAATGTTCGTCATCATCACTGGCCAAAACATGTAAAATCTCGCGAACGACACTAAACGCCGAGGGTTGCTTACTGCGTTCTTCTTCTGTGAACGTTTTAGTAGCAGCTTTTATATTTCCAGTAATACAGTTATGGCTTTGAACAACTTCGCATAACTGCTCATGCGCTGATAAATGTTCGTAAAGTAGCGGGATGAAAACTTGACCTCGCTCGTTAAGCGCTGTAAACGTAAAACTTTTTTCTCGTGTCGCTAATTCCAACGGTGGGTTTACAAAGCCAATTGCCCATCGTCGATATCGACCTGGGTATTCATAACTACTATTAAGTAATCCGCCACGCTGCGAATCTAAACGAAATAGTATATCATCTAGCGCAGTATCCATTTTAACCTCGGTAATGCAGCGTGAGACGCGAACACCACCTTCTGTTACATAGGAGTAATTATCAGTCATGAGCAATGTTTTGAGATTAGTTATTCGTCATTCAAATATTCAGATTTAAATAACTATAGCATTTCTAAATCATTCGTAAACTCTGCATTGTAGAAACGCTTTTTACTGCGCTTTTACAGCTACAAAATGAAATGTTTAATCGCTATTTTATATTAGTTCAATATAGCTAAATTACTTACGCCTATTTTATGAACATTTTTTTGCTAGATGTATCAGTTTTTTCGATAATTCTGCAAATAATATTTTGGGATTTTTTGGCGCTAGATTAACTAAATTTTGCTTCTTCCTAAAGTTAGATATAAAAAAAGATATTCAATTTTAATCTACACTTATAAAAACCTTAATATCCATTCGTACTCACGTCTAATCGAAGCTAACAAATCTAACTTCATAGTCGATGGTAAAACTTCCCATGTGTAAGTCTCTATCTCTAGATGGGTGCAAAAATTATCTTTTTTTAGTAGATCCAGAACATCAATAATATCATCTTGAGTCGATTGCAAACCTTCATAATCACGTATAAAAATTGGCACATGGAAGTGTACCCGCCATTCCTCGGCGCCTTCAAAATCTGCCAAAGCTACATCTAAATCGGAGTAATGACTCATTTGACCATCAGCTTTTCGTGCGATTGCCTGATGTAGATACGTAGACTCCGCAAAGGTTTGTAACTTGCGTTTTAACGTACTTCTTTGCTCAACATCCTTTGGTAAATTAACTTGTAATGCCGCACTAATTTGAATTTTGCTTATTTTTATACCTTCCTCCTCAAACTGTTTTATAACAGAAACAGGATTTTCGTATTCAACAGCAAAATGACATGTATCATAGCACACCCGCACATGCTCAAGTACAAGTGTTTTTGCTTCAGATTCGGAAATTTCCAATTCTTTTGCTAAGTATGAACTTCCAATAGGTATCAAATACTCTTTAAAATACTGAACAACTTCTACGGCGTTTTCAATTAATCCATCTGGCTCTGGCTCCAAACCCAAATGCAATATTTTTCCAGTTGCTTCCTTGATGCGAACCATTTCCGCGACAACTTGCACAAGATTATGTGTTGCACTCACCGTTACCGATGATAAATCTGATTTATTATTCTTAAACCAAGGTTTATACGAAAGTGGTAGCGTCGAAATGCTTCCTTCAACTCCATTAGGCAAAAGCGGCGCCAAAATTCTTGCTAATCTTAATGTATATTCGAGCCTTTCAGGTTTCGTCCAATCTGGCGCATAAACTTTGTCTTTCACAACCGAGAAGTGAAAACCACCGTAAGGAAAGCCATTTAGGGTAAATACGTATAAATCATTTTGTTGTAACCAAGCTTGGAAATTTGCTAAAGTGTCGGATTCCAATAGCTCGTGCGTTGCTACATTAGCTAATCGTAAACCGATACCAAAAGGTTTATCCCAGCCAAGTTGCGCTTTTAATTCGGGTATGTACTGCTGTAAATTTGCAAATACTTCATGCCAATGTTCACCGGGATGAATGTTTGTGCAATAGGTGAGATGGTTGTTATTTAGTTTCATATATTTATTAATGCGTAGGGTGCGTGAAAGCTATTACTATCAATCAATGTAACGCCAAATCATAATGCTTTCACGCACCATTAATACGTTAAGTAAGTGCGATTCATACGTATGGTGGGCAGTGCCCACCTTACAAATGCGATTTATACGTATGGTGGGCAGTGCCCACCTTACAAGTTATTTCTCTTCGCTCAGAACTTTCACAGCTTCTCTATATAAAGACAGATTGACTTCATGAACCTCAACCCCACTTCCGATGGACTCTAAGAGCGTTATAGTTAACTTGCCTCCAAGATGCTCACGGAATTCTTCCAACCCTCGGAAAATACAGCGTGGGTTTTCAAAATTGAATAGTTCTTCGCTAAGTTCAGGAACGTATAAGGTAAAACCTAAAACTTTGAGCGTATTTATTATTTGCTGCCAATCTTTACGGGGAAGTAAGCCAAGTAAGTACGAATAAGTACTATCTAAAGCAATACCAATAGCTACGGCTTCACCATGACGCAAATTGTAATATGTAAGTTGTTCAAGTTTATGTGCTGCCCAATGTCCAAAATCTAAAGGACGGGATGAACCCATTTCAAAAGCATCACCGCTTGTGGCAATATGATTTAAATGTAATTGCGCGCATCGGTAAATAACTGATTGCATGGCACCCATATCACGATTCGCAATTTTATGAGCGTTCATTGCTATTAAATCAAAAAAGTCACCATCTTTAATTAAAGCCACTTTAATAGCTTCAGCAACACCCGAACGCCAATCTGCATCTCCTAAAGTCGTTAAAAAACTAAAGTCGTTCAATACTGCGTATGGTGGTGCAAAAGTACCATAAAAGTTCTTTTTCCCAAATGCGTTAACGCTGTTCTTGACACCAACACCCGAATCATTTTGTGCAAGTACAGTGGTTGGAATACGAATGAGACGGATACCGCGATGTGCTGTAGCAGCAGCATATCCAACCATATCAAGAACGGCGCCGCCACCAATAGCTAATATATATGAGTGACGACACAACCCTACATCATTAATCAAGCCATGAACTTGGTCTATTAACTTAGTATCGTTTTTCGCTGCTTCACCACCAGGGACAACCATTGGTTTCGCCATTAATGTCATAATGCTGGCGTAACGTTTCGCGTATATATTAATTTGAGATATTAATCCTTTGTGGCACTCTAATAAACCATCATCAATAATGATGATAACTTTTTTAGGTTTACTTTCATCACCAGCTATAACACTTGCAAGTAAAGAATTTTGCAGGTGAAATAACCCTGTGGTGAAATGCACTGGATAGTTAAAGCTAACCGCAACACGCTGCTGAATTGGTTGTAAGCTCAGTATATTTTTTGGTCTAACATCTACTACCATTTTGACTCTCTATTGTTTGCTAAAAAAGTTTTGAGTGAATTCAATTTCTTTGACTAATCCTTCGCGGTCTTTAGTTTCTATAAGTCGTGCCAAACGGTTATAAGTATCGGCAAGTAATTTTATGGCTTGACATCGCTCTTCAGTAGCAAGCATGATATCAATACACAATTGCGGGTTTTGATTGAGCAAACGTTTGAGAATATCGATTTCTTGACGATAGACAGGACTTGACATTGATAAACTTTTGTCGATATCGATTTTTTCTTGCGCCAAATATACAGCTTGAGTTAAACGACAAAAATGTCGTGTCGCTTGAATCATCACCATCATTTGGTCGTGTTCTTCTGGTGTAGAAAATATTAGTTCCGCTTGCTGATTTCGCATCAAATCTAATAACCAATCGAATGCTTCATCATTTCTTCCCGAACACACCACTACCTTTTGTTGTGCAAACGATTCAACGCTAGGTCCAAACATTGGATGTAATCCCATTACGGCACCTGAATGATGTTCTAGCATTGCTCTAACAGGTTCTATTTTAATGCTAGTAATATCAGCTAAAGCTGTATTGGGTGTTAAATATTGAGCCGTGCGTTCAATTATTTCACAAGTAGATTCTATGGGAACACTAATTAATACTAAATCAGCTTGAGGAAGTAAACTATCGGCGCCTTGCCAATTGCTTCCTACTATATTTACTCGATGCCCTGCTGCGGTCAATTGGTTATTGAAGAACTTACCCATTCTACCATTTCCACCAACTATGGTGATAACTTTAGGAAGATTATGGGAGGCGCCTGCGCGAGCAGTTAAAGTAGAAAAAACTTCATGTATCATTGTATGACTCTTTACTACAGAGGCGCAGAGAAACCAGGTTTCTGTCGAAATTATATTTAAAAATGTAGCTTATCGTAAGAAACCCGGTTTCTAGTATATTTAAACATCAACAACAGATTTAGTAGTACTCAATGGTAAAACTTCTAATTCATTAACTTTACTAGCTACTGCATTACTGAATAAAGCTTCGTATTGAGCTATTGCACTTTCAAACGAATATTTATCAACGGCAAACTTTCGTCCTCTTGCACCTAACACTGCTGCTTTTGCAGGATTTTTATATAAGTCCATCACAGCATGAGCTAAGGCATTTGGTGACTCAGGCGCCACAACTATACCACCTCCACTTTTTTTAATCGATGATGCTGCTGTACCTAATTTGGGAACTGATGCAATAATCGGGCGCCCACTTGCTAGCAATAAGGGAATTTTAGAAGGCATATTAAAGCAAACAACGTTTCGTTTTTGCAATATCAAACCAACATCTGCTGCTGCTAACATTCTTGGTAGTTCGGAACGCTGCTGTAAGGGTAATAACATTACATTATCGGCGCCGTACTTGTAACAGCATTTTCTCAATTCCTCTAATGCTTTAGTTTCGCCAGCTATAACAAAGACAATATCTTTAACTTGACGCAGTTTCGCTGCGGCAGCAATGGCAGTTTCTAAACCCTGTGTTAAAGCAATATTTCCTGAATAAAGTACAACAAACTTATTTTCTAAATTATGAGTTCTACGGAACTTATTTTCTTTAGGCAAAGGACGAATAAAATTAATATCTACCCAGTTATATATACAAGCTATTTTATTTGCGCTTACGCCTTTTTTAGTTAAATTATCTACAAACCCTTCTGCAATAACACTGATTGTATGAGAGTTTTTGTAAGCAAATTTCTCTAATGCCGATAAAACGCGAATCATGAACTTATTTTTAATTAATCCAATCCGCTCGGCTGCTTCTGGTAATATATCTTGTACGTTCAATACTACCGGACAATTATAAAGCCAACCCAAAAAACATGCAGGCAATGTTACAAATAGCGGAGGTACTGTTAATAATATTACATCTGGGCGCCAACCATTGAGTGCTTGTGGTAAACTGCTAACTACAAAACTTAACTCCAGTAAAAGTCTATCTAACAAGTTAGGTTTTGATTTAATCCGCAGAAAACAGCGCTGAATCGTTACACCATTCTTTTTTTCTGTAACGTACCATTTATTTTTATACCCTTCGTAAATTTCTCGCTCAGGGTAATTTGGCATTCCTGTAATGACTCGAACTTCATGTCCCCGTTCCACTAACCCTTCTGCCAACTCGGTCATTAGTGGAGCAATACCGATTGGTTCAGGATAGTAGTTGTAGGAATAAATCAGAATATGCATGGGACAGAATCTTTGTGAAGAGAACTAGATAGTTAAAATAATTAGAATGTACAATCCGAATTATTTATATTTTTGAGAAAATAAGTTTTAAATATCAAAGTTATACTCCTATTAAGTAACCGCGAACACCTGTGCTAATTTCATTGAAATTGGCAGTAAAAGCAACACTAGCAAGCCATATGGTAAACCAGCGAAACTTGTACTCAATGTAGCATTTAAAACAATCATTGACAAGACACATGCACGTACAGCCAATCGAATTTGCGCTGCACTAGGTTCCCGAAGCACCTTAACTAAAGGTACAAAGACCCTAATTGCCAAAAGTAAAGCGAATGGTAAAACTGCGAGTAAGCTATATTCCAGCAACCCCAACCCCAAAATTGCAACGAAAACAGTACTCATTAAAACCATACTAATAACCGAGTTAGCTGTGCTACCACCTGTAACCTCACCTCGACTTAAGTTCGTAATGGCAGCGATATAAGTAATTGGAATTAAAGCTAAAAACCAATAGTCACTAACCATTCCTGATACTATGCTGACACCAAGTAGTAAATTCGCACCTCGACACATACCCATATTGAGCGGTCCCCAAAACGGATGGTGTTTACCAAAAGCATCGTACAGAACAGCAGCAACCGCAACCAACGCAGCTAAAATACCACTTGACCAAGAAACCAAACAAGCACAAACTATACCTACAAACAATAATGAGCCACCAACAACGAAGGCGCCTTGACGTGAAGCTCTACCGCTGGGTATAGGACGCTCAGGTCGTTCAAGTGCATCTAAACTAGCATCAAAAGCGTCGTTTAACACAACACCACCACTATATAAGCAACTAGTAGCAATAAGTAAATACCCCAAAGGTAGAAAATTACTTAGTATTACTCCCTGTTCAACTTCTTCATAAAATGTAGTAATAAACCCAGAAGCAGCAACCCCAGCGAGTATATCAGCCCATGCAGTAATAACATTAGCAGGTCGCATCAACTGCAAATAAGCCCAAACACGATTAGTTCCACCAAAAGTAATAGTCATAAATGTAGGGTGCGTGACGCCATAAAAAAACTTCAACGTAGTAACAAGACTTGTAGCGTCACGCACCGACTCTTCATAAATTGTGACAAGTCTCATATCAAACAAATCCCTTATTCAATCAACGCTAACTCACGGTCAACAACAGGTTTCTGCCCCCGCAATACTGAATTACCCTGAAACAGTTGACGTTGGTCAATAGGCAACGGATTAACCCAATCAGACTCATTAAACTGCCCGCTTTGCCCATACGCTTTCAAAGCATTCTCATAACAAACGGCGCCAATATGACTTTCAGGTATACCGCGTTCGCGCATTAACGCAGCAGTTTTAGGAACAGCCAAAGGATCACTTACACCCCAATCTGCACTACTATCAACAATAATGCGCTCACATCCATACTCACGAACAATCTCAACCATACGCGCATTACCCATTTTTGTATGCGGGTAAATCGTAAATGCTGCCCAGAAACCTCTATCAAGTACTGACTGAACAGTTTCTTCATTATTATGGTCAACAATTACGCGCGCAGGGTCTAAGCCATGTTCGATACAAACATCCATACTGTGGTTTGTACCTGCTTTCTTATCGCGATGTGGTGTATGAATTAGCACCAACATATCAAGCATTCTTGCTAACTCAAGCTGTTGACGAAAATACTTATCTTCAGCAGGTGTCATATCGTCGTAGCCAATTTCGCCAATAGCTACCACACCCTCTTTACAAGCATATAGCGGTAAAAGCTCCATAACTTGCTCGGCAAGAGCTTCATTATTAGCTTCTTTAGAATTTAAACCAATAGTGCAGTAATGTTTAATACCAAATTGCGAAGCTCGAAACCTTTCCCAACCTACTAAACTACTTAAGTAATCTTGAAACGAACCAATATTAGTACGCGGTTGCCCGAACCAAAACGCGGGTTCAATAACAGCAACAATACCAGCATCACGCATCCGCTCATAATCATCGGTAGTGCGCGAACTCATGTGAATGTGAGGGTCAATGTACATCATAAGTTAGGAGTTAGGAGTTAGGAGTTGTCATTCTGAACGTAGTGAAGAATCTCAATGTGAAGAATCTCAATGGCATTTTTCTACTAATTGCCAAAGTTCAGGCGCCACAGTACGTTTTGCTGCTTGACGCTCGCTGGCATAATCATTTAACATTTGTGCAAGTTGAGAATTTGCACGTTTTTCTAAACCCTGAATTTCAGATAAGGGACTGCCAACAAACAGCGCTTTTAACACCATTTGATTCCAAGCTTGGTTATCGAAATACTCACTTGGATAAGGATTATTCAAAGCCACAGCATTAAATACAGCAGTCATATTGCTACGAACACCTTCTGCCGCGCGCTTTTGTAATCGTCCAGGATAAGATAAAAGCGGTAAAGCTTGGTATAAAGCAACAAGTTCACCAACATCAGCAGCATTAAATAATTGCTCTAATATATGTAAATATTGCTTTTGATTGCTGTATGGTAAAGATAATACAAGTAAAGTCCGTGCGGCTTGGTCTACACTCCAATTGCTTGGAAACCAACCCTTGTGTACATTTGAAGCCGCTTCCAATTCTTCACTTGTTAAATCTAAATCTTCCTTGCCTGTATAACGTGGCACTGCGCTAAATGCAGCATAGAATATACTTACTTCGGCGCCTGATTTTATTGCATTACACTTTGTCTCAAGCCAATTAAATGCTTCTTCGCTAACTCGCGCGACTAACCAACTTTGTAAAAGGTTAGCGACAACAATATTATTTATGTTTGAATCAATTGTAGCTAACATAATTATTAACTTGTGATGAAGAGCATGATTTATATTTAGGATTTGATCCCCCCAACCCCCCTTATTAAGGGGGGCTTTAATATTTGTTATCTCGCAATTTATTTAAGTGTTTGAACTCGCTTTTATTCCCCCCCTTATTAAGGGGGGTTAGGGGGGATCAATTAGACTAATTCCACTTTTGCAAGTAAATCTTCGCCCAACTTACGCTGGCGCCGACGCTTGATTACTGATTTACTAGCAACAAGTCCAAGCAACCCAAAGCCAACTAATGCACCTGGTTCCGGTACTTTTGTGCTACCTTTGTCAACATTCAGTACTTGAACGCGACCTTGGAAGAAGTCACCCACGTAAAGCTTTCCTCTGTCATAATGGGCGCCACCAGTCCAGTTAAACACACCAGGTGTAAGGTCGAGGGGGTTACCAAATGGAGGGCCTCCGAACGCAGGAGGTGGTACTATAGAACCATCAGCGTTACGAGCGGGTTGACCATACGCAGTTAAGAAATTTCCATCTTTATCAAACACTTGGACACGGCTATTGACTGAATCAGCGACGTAAACATTGTCAGACTCGTCTAATTCAATACCAATTGCCTCTTGTAACTGTCCTGGTCCAGAACCTGGGGAACCAAAGGCAAATAGAGGTGTACCTTCTGGACTGAGTACTTGAACTCGGTTATTGTATTGGTCGGTTACATAAATATTGCCAGTATTTCGGGATATATTTAAGCCTGCAGGTCCAGTGAACTGCCCGAGACCAGTACCAGGACTACCAATAGTTTGAACTAGTTCGCCAGTCGTGCCGTCATATTTTTTGATTACGTCTCCGCTAAAATCTGTGACGTACAAATTATTATTCTTATCGAATTGCATACCTCCAGGTCCAAAGAACAGTCTGTTTGGTACTGGACCACTAAATGAGCCGTATGACCTTACATACTCACCTGTGTTGGGATTGTATACATCGATTTCGCTGTTATAAACGTCACCCATGTGCAGTTCGCCAGTTACTGGATGAAATTTAAGGTCAGCTGTTTGATCTAAACCTGGGCCTTTTTGTTGGCTACCAAAACTGATTGCTCTCAAGTGGTTACCTTGAGGGTCATATACTTCGATACGATTACCTAGGGCTGGGTTAAAGCTGCCGTCTTGGTTTACACCTCGACCGTTGGCTACAAAAATCTGATTGGTTGAATCCTGTACCGCGATACCTTGAGGAACAAATAGTTCGCCAGGGGCGCCAACTGGTGGTCCAAAGCCGGGTGAACCAATTTGACTGTTGAAGCTTAATGAAACAGCGGACGCTTGGCTGGTTGCTGCTAGGAACATGCAACCAGTACTAGCGATTGTTAGAGACAGATTTTTTACTAATCCCATAGTCAATACTTGGTTTTGTAGGTATACTCTTTCTTTGGTTAACTTAGTTCCCGATCTAGTCTGGGAACTTTTTCATGCACTTTATGCAACAGTGTGAGGAGTAAAAAATTAAAGCGTCTCTACTTTCGCTAGCAACTCTTCGCTTAATTCTTCTTGGTGTTTGCGTTTGCGAAATTTGGTTGCCAGCGCGCTAAATGCAATTAATCCTAGAACAGAAGCGGGTTCAGGAACTTTCTTATTGTCACCAGCAGCTTTGGGGTCAATTCTGATAATTTGCCCGGTATCTGCTAGTCGTGCGCGGTTAGCAATGATTAAACTACCATCGGGAGCAGTGGTAATGCCAGAAGCTGCTTCAAGTCCATTTCCAGTCCAAATTGTTTCGCGCGTACCGTCTTTGCCAATTTTGATTAGAGAACCACTGATATCACCAACAATCACACCACCTTGCAGAATTTCTTTCCACTCAGAAGTATTGATGTGTTGCAGAGCATACAAATTACCCTCTGCGTCGTATGACACACCGGTTAACTGTGTAAAACCATCAGCGATTTGTTTAATTTCCAGAGTATTAGGGTCAACGCTAAAGATGCGTGCTTCGTTTTCTGGGTAAGGGAAATAACTGTATTCTGCTACTGTTAATGTTCCATCAGGAGCAGTTGTAATGGCAGTAGGTACTGATTGGAATGTGATTGGGAAATCTTGTACTGCTGTTACACCAGTTCCAGGTGCAGGTAATCCACCATTTGGAATATCTCCAGGTATTTCCCCAGCTGGTGGCATCGATGGAAATTCAAGTTTACTTGGATCTGTTTGTAAAACAGGGAACGCAACTACTTTTTGAATACCGCTACCATCAAGTGCCACTTTTGAAATCGTGTTTGCACCACCATCAATTACATAAGCAATATCACCCATAATTTCAAAAGAATATGGGTTGCTAATCAAGTCAGAGCCATCGGTATTATTGTTGGTTTCATACAATGCAAGGTCAGCAAGACTTGTTAGGGACTTAGTATTTAAGTCTACTTTAAGTAGTTTTCCTAGTTCAGGTGTTCCTAAAGTAGTATCACGGTTTGTTGGGTTGCCAGCTACACCCATTAAAAGATACATGTTGCCTTTAGCATCAAATTTGATGTCCGCAGGTCCAGCACCTTGTTCCCCAGAAGGTGTTAATGCCAAAGATGGAAGATTATTGAGTACTGTCTCTTTCTGACCATCGGGTGTAATTCTGATTAAGCTACCAGTATTACCAGCACACAAAGGAATATATTGCGCGCTAGGGGATGGAATACATCTACCGTCTGCTCCATCACCACCACGACCGGTTTCGGCTATATATAGATTGCCGTCTGGACCATATGCAGTACCGCGTGGATTATTTAAACCGTTAGCTAGTACTGAAAGTGATGCTGCTTGTGCTGTTTTTGGTACGGCTAGCCCAGCCACACAAAGAGTAAGAAATGTAAGAGTAAAATGCTTGAGTTTCATGTTTTGTAAATTAAATATTTGGATACTCGTACTAAGCACTTCAGTGCTTTATTTCAATGCGGATGACTTGCCCAACACCTGGGCGCCCACCTCGATTTATTAAATAAAAGGCATTATCAGAACCAATAACTAAAGCAGCAGGCGCCTCTAACCCTTCACCACTCAAAAGAGTTGTGCGAGTGCCATCGGGTGCTATTCTTATTAGTGAGCCTTCATTCTTTCCTTTCCAGCCTGATTGATTCATATGCTGTAAGGCGTATAAATTACCCTTAGCATCAAAAGCTAAATCAATCAGTTGTGTAAAGCCATCCGCGAAAACTGTTATCTGTCCGTCAGCATCAATACGATAGATTTTTGCTTCACCTTCAGGAAAAGGAAAACCAGTAAATGTGCTGATGTAATAAGCTTTATCAAGACCTTTGACAATACTTGTAGGGACTGGTGCTATTTTTATTTGTGATGGTCGTATATCACTATAAGCACCGGGTGGTGGTGTATGTCCCTTGTCAAAATTTAGGGCGCCAGAACCTGGAAATATTGGATTAGTTAATACTTGAGAAGGAAGTACAGCTTGAAGCTTAAGATTATTTCCTTCAGTACATACACTGAGTATATCATTAGCTCCCGCATCCGCAATAAGAAGATTCTGTAAAGTTTCTTCTTCATCAATAATGAAGGCTAAAGGATTGCTAACTATATCATTTCCATCTGGGTTGTAAATGAGTTCGTAGTCAGCAATGTCAGCAATAGAACTCCAAGAATTTGTATTAAAATCAACTTTTACAATTTTGCCAAGCTCGGTATCACCTAATACATGGCGGAACTCCGGATTCGCAGCATAGCCAAGTAAAACGTAAGCTAAACCATTAGAATCAAATTTAATATCGTGAGGGCCTGCTGCTCCAGTTCCGTCTGCAAACGCAACAGAAGGTAGTCCCGTGATTACACGTTGAGTTTTACTATTTTCACTACCAATTTCAATTTTTGTAACGGCGCCTGTTGTACCATAATGTAAATTACCTTGACCGCTTGCTGCGGGTATGGAAATTCCATTACCTCCTATTCCTGCTTCTGTTACATAAAGATTACCGTCGGGACCAAAACAAAGACCCTTCGGATTGTCAAGTTTATCAGCAAGTACTGTAAACTGTGTTTTTGTAAATTCTTGAATCATAATTCATCAAATATTGCGAGCAATATATCCTACAGATAAAAGTTACAAAGCTATAAGCTTTGTAACAAGAGTGTATTCATAATGTATGGTGGGCAGTACCCACCCTACCTAGCAGCTGCTAATTCTCGCTTTGCAACTGGGATATAACTTTGACCACGGTTAAACGCATCTAAATTACCAGCTTTAGCTTCAGTTAAACGCTTAATATTCATGCTTTCGGCGCCAAAGTCTTCAATTTGAAGTTTACCGTGAGGTAATTGTTCGCCGTGTTTCCAAAATGTGATACGGTGCAGAATAAAACCAGGCGCCTCTGGGTCGCCAAAAGCATAAGATGCTGGTATCAACATGCTAGGACAGCGCTGATAAAAGTTTTGGTCTGGATAAAAGAATTCATGCTCGACCAAATACCATTTGCTAGTAGGTTGAACTCGCAAAGTAGCTTTTACTTTTTGGTCGTATTCATCAAGATAATTACCTTCAAAGGCAGAAACTTCCCCATCTGGTCTTAGCAAGTGTGCCCAGTCATTCATGTTATTGAGGTCAGATAAATATTCAACCCCAACTTCAATAGGAGCATCAACATAAATGGTGTCAGTATCTATATAGTACTTACCTTTAGCGGCGCTGTTTAAACCAGTTTTACGTTCTAAATGACCTTTGAGCGAGCGACATTCAGAGGTATGTACAGTATGAATACCTTGCATAATCATTTGAGTTTGTCGTTTTGGATCAACAAAACTCAACCAATGAAAGTAAACACCTTTTTCATCGGTTCCCGGTTCGATGTAATCGCTAGGGAAAAGAAGAACAGGGTAAACTTGATAATATTTTTGATACTCAAGTCCACAGTGCCATTCAATACCATAGAAAAAAGGATGCTCTAGTTTCTTAACATGATAGTACAAGGGTTTGTGATACCCAGAAGCTGTCCCCATCCAGGTATTTTCATCAACTTGTTCTGTCATTCGGCTATATAGCGTCCACTCATCCAAATTTTTAAGACTACAAAGATAGTCGAAAGCTGTATCGGGTGAGGTCGCAATATAAGCTGATGTCGCAAATGTGTTTTTTTCCATGTTTTTCCCTATGCAGCAATAGGTTGATAACTACTCTTTCTTGCCTTCATAATTCTGTCTTCAGCTATGAGCTTAGAAGCATCATTAGTTGTGATACCTCTCTCGTGGGCACGAGTGAATATTTCTAGTAAAGTATCGTAAATATTATTTACTTGTTGGAAAGCTTTCTCTTCGTTATAACCTATCATTTCGTTATAAACGTTGATAAGTCCACCCGCATTAATTACGTAATCTGGACAATATGTAATACCTTTATCGGTTAACATTTGACCATGAAGTTTTTCTTGCCCAAGCTGATTATTTGCGGCGCCTGCTATAATTTTCGCGCGCAATTGTGGTATTGTTTGACTATTCAAGATACCACCCATCGCACAAGGTGAGAAAATATCTACATCTTGTGAAAAAATCTCGTCTGGTTCCACTACTGTTGCACCATACAAGTTTCTGACTTCTTCAGCTTTTTCGGGACTTATATCAGTAACATATAATTTGGCGCCGTTTTCATATAAATGCTGACAAACATTCTTGCCAACATTTCCTAAACCTTGCACGGCAACCTTAATGCCTTGTAAATCTACAGTTTTTAATTGAAACTGTGCGGCAGCTCTAATACCTAAGAATACTCCCCAAGCAGTTACAGGAGCGGGACCACCCGATTTTTCCTCTACTCCAACAACGTGTCTCGTTTCTTGACTAATTGTACGTACATCGTCTGGAGTGAGATTTATATCTTGTCCAGTGATAAAACGTCCATTTAATTTCTCAATAAATCGCCCGTAAGCACGGAGCAGTTCATCGGTTTTTTGTTCGGGTTTAGCAATAATTACAGCTTTACCACCACCCGCAGGAATATTGGCACACGCGGCTTTGTACGTCATCCCACGACTTAGACGCAATGCATCATTAAGTGCAGCTTCTTCGTTTGCATAGGGGTACAAACGTGTTGCTCCCATTGCTGGACCTAAAGTTGTGTCATGAATAGCGATTATTGCTTTGATATCTGGGTCTTTACCATGACAAAAAAGTACTTGCTCATGACCCATCTCGCTGACGTTTTCAAATAAATTAACCATTTTTTCGATTGCTAGTTGCTACTCACTACTCACTATTTACTTAAATATTGGGGAATGAAACTTGTTCTGTTGTAGATTTGGTTGGAGTTGATTTGACTCCTTGCGCTGCTAAACCTTGGTTACGTCCTTTTGAAGGCGCCCTTCTATTTGGGTCTATCATCACATCAATCACGAAGGGTTGAGATGATTTCATCGCCATTTCAAGTGCGCTTTCTAAATCTGATTCTTCCTCAACACGAACACCTTCGGCGCCCATACCACGAGCAACCATTACAAAGTCAGTTTCGGGCATTGTCGCATCGGCGCCTGTCATCCCCAACATTTGCATACCTTGATAACACATGTTGTAGCGGGCATCGTTGAGTACAATCCACACAGCAGGAATTCCATATTTAACGGCAGTGTTGATTTCGTTATTCATCAACATCGAACCGTCGCCAACTATTGCAACTGCTTTACCTTTACGTGCAAATGCGGCGCCTACGACTCCAGTCGCAACATGACCCATTGCACCAACACCAGTACTAACGCGGTAACGATTTGCTTCAGGAAATCTCAGACAATGTGTTGACCAAGTGAAAGAATTTCCTGACTCCGCCATCACAATCGCATCACTACCTTCGACAATTACTTTTTGAATTGCTTCCATCAACACTTCAGGTCGTACAAGTGGTACTGTGGCTTCTGCAATTTCGTCTTTTTCAGGGTTGGGAAGTGTCAACGTCGATGTTGAAGGAAAATCAGAAGGCAAGCGGTCGAGAAGTGCTTGCACAAAAAGTTTGATGTCACATTGAATCGGAAAAGTTGGAGCATTTGGAAAAGCAACTCCAGGTACTTCAGCGTCACTATCTACGTGAATAAAACCGCCAGGAGGAACCATTGTCGGATTCCAGAACGATGTTGGCTCACCTAAACGAGTTCCTAGTACTAAGGTATGTAAAGGAGTTTGCTCTTGCATGTGGGTCATAACTGAACCATGCCCACCTAATCCTGTTACACCAATAAATTGCGAGTGGTTTTCCGGAAAAATACCTTTTCCACGTGGTGAACACATTACAGCAGCCCCAGTACGTTCGGCAAGTTCAAGAATTTCTTTACTTGCATGACGGGCGCCAAACCCTAGCCAAATAGCGAAGGGTCCTTCACTAAGCATCTGGATTGTTTGCGTAATTACATTTTCACTCACTGCCATTGAAGAACAGTTTGTTGTCATTTGAGGAATGACGACGCTATCAACGGGGGTATTTTGAACCGCTGTGGGAATACTTAAATGCGCTACAAAACCGCCTGGTTGTGCTAAACCTAATGCTAGTCGACGGAAAATTTGTGGTAGTTGAGCGGGTGACTCAATTGTAATTGCGTAATTAAATAGTGTACCTGACGTAAAGATGCCGTCGGTAGGTAAACTATGACTACTCGTTTCTTGTATTGCCCAGCGTCCACGTTGTGGAGCAGAAGTACAAGCTGAGAGTAAAATAACTTTTGCTCCTTCACCGCGCGCTGCGAATAATCCAGTTAGGGCATTGGTAATACCAGGTCCTGCCGTGGTAAAAGTCACAGTTGGACAGTCTGAAGCAAAGTATGCTTCCGCAGCAGCAAATGCGGCGCCTGTCTCATGGCGGTAGTTAAGAACTTGCACCTTGCTGTTTGATAGCGCTCCCCATAATGACGCCATTGCTCCACCAGCAACACCGTGCGCGCTTTCTATTCCTAAATTCTCTAGCATTTGTACAACTGCTTCTGCAACGTTAAGCGGTTGTATTGCTAAAGTTTCTTTTAAATTACTAGTTCTTGGTTCTATTGAACCGCCATCACCTGATGCATATCTTGTACTTACCTGGATTTTAGAGGCAATTGCAGATGTGGTGTTGTTATGGCCCATGTTGTTGATTCCTAAATTACTTGCCGTCGCTTGTTATCTATCATCCAAGCTGAACCTACACTTACAGCCAAAACATCGGCGCCGTGAACTGCTTGACGCTAACGAGCGTAAAAACAGCTTGAATTAATCTGAAGAAAACTGTAACACCCGCTACATTTGGGTAGTGAGTGAAAAACTTAACAATTGTTTTAATTTGTTTTCACACTAGTAACAGTACAAGAGCTTCATTCTTAAGTGCAATGAATTTTCTTTTGATTGGGTTATCAATTCTTTCTGTGTATGCCCTGTAACAACAACTATCATTTTGAATTAGATATACATCTATACATGGAATGATACTACTATTTATACCATCTACTACTCGTAATATACGCAAAAGTGTATTATCACTAAGAAACCCGGTTTTTAAGCAAAATTCTGATTTTCATTACAAGTTATCGACTAAAAAATCGGGTTTCTACAATTTTGTGTTAATGTTCTACTCCTGAGCTTAAGCCATAAGTGAATGTGATAATGCACACATTATATCTACACACAATGTATGTCTTTGGATAGATGCATAATCAAAACTCAGTATATTCATGCTTTCCCGTATTTCTTACGATAGATGACTCCGTAAACATATTTGTAGTTAAATCCCAAAGAAGGCAATTACAGAGGCAAAAATGTTTATTATTTTACTAGCATTTAAGCTAAGCACCCTTATTGAATCTGTACGCACACAGGTATATCAGTAAAAGTACGCTTAAATTTTTTATAAAATAGAAATTTATTTTATCGAAACTAATAAATATCACGAATTCTACAATGATTTATACAAAGATTTATTTTTGCATTTGGATTTCCGGCTTAAATTTATATTATTGATAATTTTAATTTAATACTAATTTTTTAAACTATATAAAGTCTGCACAACGGGTTTGTTTAAAGAGCAAACGCCGTATTTTGTGCATTCAAAATATTGTCAAAATGCAAATATAAAGAAATTGTGAATTTTATGTTGAAGAACTATATATTTATTTTAATATTGTTTATAGTATTCGTAAGTGTTACCCACATCGGCTAGGTTCCAACAACTGAATTAACTGTAAATCTCCATTAGCCCAAGGCTAGATAAATCTAAAACTAGATTTTTTCTAAGCTAGAGGCAAAAGAGGTACAAAAACCTGTGTCTATTAACCATTAAGTGCTGGCTCGACAGAATGTTTGTATTAGAAAACCGATTATTCGCTGATTTAATATTAAATCGAGCCGCTGATGCAGCATTTTGCATCAATGATTCAGGGTCTTTTCTGTATGTTAATGACGCGATGTGTCATTTAAGCGGATACTCGCGCGACCAGTTAATGAAAATGTCTTTATTCGATATCGATGCGGAGATTGTTCAGAATTGGGAAAACATATGGCAAGAGTTGCAGCATACGAGAGTAAATTTAGCTTCACAATTCATAACTCAAATTGGTCAACTAATTCCAATTGAGATGTCGATTGTTTATGCTGAAGAAAATGGGCTAAGTATTGGATGTGGATATGTACATCATCCAAAATATTTAGACCAGGTAAATACAAACTCATATTCTCCTACTGAATTTTCATCAACTGAATTTTCTTCTGCTTATAAAAAGAAAGAAGCAGAGTTGGAGGCCTCGCTTGCACTTTTGCGTTCGACCTTTGAGTCTTCGGCTAACGGAATACTTGCCGTTAATTTTGAAGGTGAAATTCTCTGCTACAACCAAAAATTTATGGATATGTGGCGCCTGCCTTCAGAGGTTCGTTTGACTAAAGGTTGTGGACGCGCAAAAGAATTTTTCGAGTCTCAGGTTAAAGACGTAGAAGTTTTTCGTTCCTCTGTTTGGGAGATGCCAGCGCAATTAGAAATAGAGCGTTATGATTTAATTGAACTCAAAGACGGCAGAATTTTCGCACATTATTCCGAACCGCATCGTTTAGACAAGAAAATTATTGGTCGGGTATGGAGTATATGGGATATTACCGAGTCCCAAAAAACTGAGCAAGCGCTACGATTCAATGAAGCTCGTTTTCGGGTTTTAGCAGAAACTAATCAAGCTAGCATTTTTCTAATTAAAGATTCAAATTTATGTTACGTTAACCCAGCGGCTGAAACTCTTACTGGATATACACTCGAACAACTGTTACATGAGGTTCCTCTAAATGAACTGCTAGTAAACAAACGCTTACGACAGGTTAATAAGTCTAGCGGAGGTGCAAGTGAATATCAGGAAATGCAGGTTGTTACTAAAAGTGGAGTCAAAAGATGGTTAGCTTGTACTGTTGCATTAACTAATGGCGTTTTTGATTTCAGCGACGAATCTGTAGAATTAATTACAGCAATCGACATTACCGATTACAAGCAAGCTGAGTCAGAAGTGCGTCAAGCTTTGGAACAAGCAAAACATCTTAGCGAGTTACGCGAACGGTTTGTTTCAATGCTCTGCCATCAATTTCGTACACCGCTGAATATAGTTTCGTTTTCAGCAGATTTGTTGAGACGACACATTCACCAGTGGAACGAAGAAAAAAATCGTTCTTATTTAGATTTAATTTTAACTGCTGTTGAACAACTAAGTCATTTATTAGATGATATTCTTTTATACGGTAAAGCAGATGCAGCTAAGTTAGAAATTCATCCTAGTGAAATTGACTTAGATAAATTCTGTCGTGACATTGCTATACAAGTTCAAATAGCTAACGGCAACCAGAAATTTATTAACGTTATCAGCCACGAAAACTTTACAGCAGTTTGCTTAGACCCCAAATTTTTACACCACATTCTCAATAATTTATTGTCGAATGCTATTAAATACTCTCCGCTAGGTAGTACCGTAACCTTAGAAATTATGCAAAAAGGTAAAAGTATTCTCTTTCAAGTAAAAGACATAGGTATTGGTATTCCAGCCATTGATAAACCGCACATATTTGAGCCATTTTACCGAGGCAGCAATATTGATAGTATTGCGGGTACTGGGTTGGGCTTATCAATTGTAAAAACTCTTGTTGAGTTACACAGCGGTGAAATTAGCGTTGAAAGTCAGGTGGGTACTGGAACTCAGTTTGTAGTCACCTTACCTACTTAGGAGTTACGCTCAGAAACCGAGTTTATAGCCAAAATCGTTATTTTTATGATAAAATTTGAACTAAAAACCCGGTTTCTAGACTTATCAATTACAAAAGTCAAGAATTAACTATTTACACAATTTGATTACTAACTATGAAACCATTACCAAAAACAGTCTTAATCATCGAAGACGACAGAACCACTCGTAATCTATATTTAGATGGGTTATCTGCTGAAGGCTTCAACACAATTGGCGCCGAAAACGGTATAATTGGCATTCAAAAAGTGCAAACGCATCTCCCCGATGTTATTATTTGCGATGTCGTAATGCCAGATATCAGCGGTTATGATGTTTTAAGCGTATTACAAGAGGATCCAGTAACCTCAATTATTCCATTCATCTTTTTAGCTGGAAGTGGCGCCAAAACAGACATTCGCAAAGGTATGGAAATGGGAGCGGATGACTACGTTACGAAACCATCAACCTTAGATGAGTTGACACGAACAATTACAGCTCAGTTAAGAAAGCAAAAGCATTTGAAAGAATGGTACACGCGCGAATGCAACCAAATAGTAGAAAATGTTTCGCCAGATAAAAACGCAACCTCAAAGGCAGAATCTATATTTCCCAAAAATACTCAGCTTCAGGAAGTATTCGATTATATCGAAGCTAATTTCCATTTAGGCATTACATTATGCGACGTAGCTAGCGCAGTCGGTTATTCAGCAGCATACTTAACGCACCGAGTTGCAAAACAAACCGGAGATACCGTAAACGGCTGGATTGTTAAACGGCGAATGTCTGCTGCACGCGAATTACTTCAAGAAAGCAAACAAACTATTGAGCAAATTTCTACCGCTCTTGGCTATCAAAATGCTTGTCACTTCTCACGTCAATTCCGTCAACATCATGATATTCCCCCACAAACTTGGAGAAAAAAGCATCAGTCAATGCGTAGATTAAGAAATATGTTGACAGGTTGAGTTGCTTGCTGAAATCAAAATATAGCTTTTATATATCAAGTGGTAGATTTCTAAATTTAATATATATGCATTGGCACCTCAATCTACTACTTAAGATAGATGACACTGCTAATACATGTATAAGTAGAATTTAGTAACGATGATACTAAGTAATGTCCATATATACTTACAACTTTGTTAAGGACTCCAATGCTTTTAGCTTGCGACTCAAAGTACATATGCTCAACTTACGTTACTATCTCTTCACAAAATAAGGTAACCTACTACAGTGGATTTTTACGATAACAGCTTGTTAGAAATTAATTTGCATTTACGATATGGACTAGATGAAAATTACTTATCTAATAATTTTAGTATAGGTTGTGCTATCCAAGCTGAATTTTGTGTAAATGAGTATGGGCAATTTACCTATATCAATGATGCCATGTGTTGTCTAAGCGAATACTCACGTGAAGAACTTTTAGGAATGACATTATTCAATATAGATACTTCCCTTGTCTCGCAAAACTGGGATGATATATGGAAGCTTCTTAAGAAAAATGGTTCAACTAAATTATTATCACATTACCAGACAAAGACTAATTTAACCGTAAACGTCTCGGTCTCAATCTGTTATGTTAAACAAAATTTCGTTGACTTTGCTTGTGCATTTGTAAGTCATACAATTTTGCAACAATCTTCTAAACAATCAACACCAGCTTTATTCGTATAGTCACTATGTTAGCATTCAAGGCGCCTAGTATGAAAATACACTTGTGACAGTTTTTGGTCTGGCACCATTTATTCGAGTAAACCTTATCTAAAACCCAATAACTTACTATATATATACGTATATCCCCACGCGCTTTGTATTAAAAGGCTTTCAACCCAGCGAGAGATTTATAAGTACTACTGAAGCACGATGTAATTTTTCTGGAATGGGCGACAATGGTACTGTAGCAAATAAGTACGAGGTTGAAAAACCCAGCAAAATAGTACTATCGTGTTGATTTCAACCAGCCTACAGTACTAGTTGTTTATACAAAGTGTTAGATAGCGTGGAGGAGAAAAACATGAAAACTAAATTTTTTGCGGCAGTTGCTCTAATGAGTGCTTTTGCTTTTGTATCTCCTGCTGGAGCGCAAGGCAGTACTAGAAATACAAATACAAGCGTCAGCACTAACGTCCGGAAATTAATTGAAACAAGAGAATGTAGCGGATGTAACCTCAGTGGTGCAAATCTTCAAGGCGCCCATTTGATAGGGGCAGATTTGCGAAACGCTAACTTAAAAGGTGCCAACCTCAAAAACGCAAACTTAGAAGGAGCAGATTTAACAGGTGCGAATCTCCAATCTGCCAACCTCACATCAGCATTTATCAACAGCGTTAGCATGAACAACGCTAACTTAACTAACGCAAACCTTACAAACGCGCATTTTGTTAGCAATGACCTCGATGGCGCCACCGCTGTTGGTGTTAACTGGACAGGAACCGAAATTTACAACGTTAACATCGGCATTGGTGGAGAATATTAATTTAGCAAGTACTTGTAGGGTGGGCACTCCCCACCTTACTTAGCACTCAGCACTCATTACTCTCCAGTAATTGAAAGTCCTTCAACCCAAACTCGTGGGCAAACACCAGAGGGAGTTAGTTCAGGTTCTTTCTCTATATATATAATCGAATTCAAAACTGACAGAAAATCACCTGCAACAGTTGCTGATTCGATACTCGTCTTCACACCTTTATTGACCATCCATCCGTCAAAAGGTAATGAAAACGAACCTTGAAGCGCCTTCACACCTGCATGAAGTGCTTGCAAATCATCTATTAAAATGACATTTTCAGCAGTTTCCAAGCTGTATTCTTTCTCCGCAGGCGCCCCAGAGTAAACATGGTAGAAATTGGGGCTAACACTAACTTTGGCGCCGATACTCGCATTTCCTGTAGGTTGAGCATTGAGTCGCTTTGCTGTACCTGCACTATGAAGGAATCCTTTTAAAACTCCATTTTCGATTAAAGAAATTTTACGTGTTGGAGTTCCTTCACCATCAAAAGATTCGGCGCCAACATTCGCTGGATGCAATCCATCATCATATACGCTAAGTAAAGGTGATGCTATTTGCTTGCCGATATCATCGGGAGTTGAAAGGCTTTGCTTATCGAGAATACTTTGAGCATTGTATAAGTTAGAGAAGGCGCCAAGCAAACTCAAAAAAGCTTCGGGTGAAAATACGACGGTGTATTTACCAGTTTGAACTTTATCGTAATTGAGATGGCTAATTGTTTTATCGGCAGTTTCTTGAATACAGCCATCGACATCTAAATCTTTGACACTATGACTAATTCTAAACGCTCCACCGCTACGAGGTTTTTTACCTTCCTCTTCTGTCTTACTATATAGATACACAGAAGCCAACGAGTGTGACTCAGTTCTCAAGGCGCCATCACTATTAAGGTAAAATCTATCGACATCACGCTGCGATAAATTATTGTACGGTACACCCTTAATTGCAGGATGCTTCGCCATTAACTCTTTTTCGGCTGATATCAAGCTTTGAATTAACTCATTAACAGGCGCCTGTTCAACTTTCTCTGTGGAAGAATTATCTATATTTAAAGGTGCTGTTGCTTCTGGGCTAAAGTCAGGAACATTTTCTTTTACGCCAAAAAAGCTTGCTTCATACGCTGTTTTCAGAGCCAACTCTAAACCTTTGGGGTCAACATCAGTAGTACTAGTGACACCAACGGTATTCTCTTCATTCCAAACCCGCACAGTCACACCCGATAAATTAGAAGCCTTAACTTGTCTAGGTTCACCTTGATCTACCTGTACACTGGTAGAATCAACACTCGAACCATAAATATCAAACTTCTTAATTCCAAGTTTGTTCGCGCTATCCTTCGCCGCAGATGCGATTTCTTGAATTTTTGCCATATTTGTATATTAGATGAATAGTAGGTTGGGTGGAGCTAAGAGCGCAACCCAACACCAAATTATTAACGTCCACCAACAGTAATGGAATCAACTTTGATATGAGGTTGACCCACAGTAGTATAAATACTGCCACTTACAGAACCACAGAAACCAGGCGCCAAAGACAAATCTTGTGAACACATCGAAATCTTGTTCATAATTTCCTTAGCTTCCCCAATCAAAATGGCGCCTTTAAGCGGCTTAGTAATTTTGCCATTCTCAATTAAATAAGCTTCATCAACACCAAAGTTGAATTGTCCAGTGGCGCCAACGCTACCACCACCCATTTTTTTACAGTAAATACCTTTGTCAACAGAGGCAAAAACCTCATCAAGAGTGTAATCACCAGTTGCAATATAAGTATTTCGCATTCTACTAGCAGCCGCAAACGTGAAATTTTGTCGTCTACCACTACCTGTACGGGGGTGTCCAGTACGCATAGAACCTGCTCTATCTGCCAAGAAATTCTTCAAAACGCCTTTTTCAATTAATAAAGTGCGTTGTGCAGGCATACCTTCGTCGTCCATATCAATAGTACCGAAGGCATTCTCAGAGCGACCTTCATCCCATGCTGTTAAACTTTCGTGAGCTATCTTCTCACCTTTTTTGTCTGCAAAGGGGGTTGTTTTGCGTTCAATTTGAGTAGTTTCGAGTAAATGTCCACAAGCTTCATGGAAAATAACACCACCAAAATGGTTCGCCATGATGATTGGATAAGTACCTGATTCTACATAATCGGCATACAGCATTTTACCCGCCGACTCAGAAATATGTTCCGATGCTTCTTTATAATCCCAAGTACGCAAGAAATTAGGGTCACTTGTATTACCTGCACGTTCGGCAATAGAAGTGCGGTTGGCGCCATCAGCACACAACAAATTGAAACCTACCGACTGAGTAAGGCGAATATCGCGAGCAAAAGTACCATCGCTAGCGGCAACTAAAACTTCTTGCCAGTCACGGAAATAAGTCGCGCGACGAGATTGAATATGGCTAGCTGTCTTTTGAAGTTGTCCAGTACCATCAAGGAGAACTTCACCCATCTCGCGTATTTCACTACACAACGGCAACCAGCCATCTTTACCGCGCTTAGTAGCGTAGTCTCGTAAAAGTTCTAAATTAATTTCAGGAATAAAAGCATTAGGAGCAGGCAACTGCAAACCCATAATTCCAAGAGCTTTTTCTAACGCAGCTTTCAAACCATTAAAAGAAAGGTCGTTAGTTGTAACATAGCAATCAGCTTTGCCCAAAAACACACGCACACCCGCACCAGTAGAAAGGCGAGGAGTAATGCTTGTGATAGTATCATCCTCAGCAAGACAACTTATATAGTTAACGCGCTCTAGAAAAAACTCAAGAAAATCGGCGCCTGCCGCACGTCCCAAACCCAGAAGGGTAGACAAAGGCGCCTCCCAAGTATCGTCGAATCTTTCCTGCGTCGAGGAATATTCGAGAGTCGGGAGTTGCTTAGAAACAAGTAAATTATCGGTAATTAGCATAAGTTGCTCTACTAGAGGAGTGGTTTTGTTAAGATTGCTTGCTGTTGTGATTAGTCTAACAAATCCGTACAACCCGCAAAGCCAAACCCAAGGTAGAAGAAACCGAAAACCTGTCAGCTATCTCAACCACCATGCATAGAATAAACCTCTTGTGATAAAAAACCTCTTGTAAAACAAATCTCTTGTGAAATAAACCTCTTGTGGAATCGGCATCCCTGCCCGTCACTAACATCTATACATAATTAATATCTCTGTAGCATAGTGAGCTACAAAATTATATTTTCCTGTAGGATAGGCACCTTGGCTATCCTTCATATTGATAGGCGCCAGTAATGAATGAATTCGGGGTATTATAAATTTGTCTTATGTGTTGTTATAGTGTTGACAGGGGTGGATTCAAGTAAACTCCATGAAGCCAATTCGTTTTACCAAACACGCTTTATCGCAATGCATAGAATGTGGTACAAATCAACTATAAGGCACTGAAGCAATTCTTAATGGCAATCAAAAGCCAGCCAAGAAAGGTAGACTTGAATATCGTTACGACTTTCAGTTTGATAGAGAATGGCAAGGGCGCTTCTATGCTATCAAACGAGTTTCGCCAATCGTTGCCGAAAGCGATACAGAAATTGTAGTTATTACTGTGTATACATTTTATTATTGAGGAAAGTGACACTATGAAAATTAGTTATGATCAAGAAACTGACTCACTTTATATTCGTCTAGTCGATGGATACCATGAATGTCGTACTTTGCGCTTAAACGATGACATAGCACTAAATATTGGTGCAGGTGAAGTTTTAGTTGGTGTAGAAATTCTTGATGCAAAAGAGGTTCTTGGATCAGGTCAGTTGCCACAAGTAGTTCTAGAGAATATACCATTTCAGGTTGTATCAAAGGCAGCTTAAAGCATAAAATCATTTCAAAAGTTAACTTGTTAATAATTGCCTCAAACAAAGCTTTCAGTATTAGTAGGATAGGTGCCTCGCCTGTCCCTTATATTTATAAATGTCTTGCCTGTCCTTCAGATTTAATAGGCACCAAAAATAGGTGGTAATATTACACTTAATGCCAATAATATCACGCTACATAGCTGCTATTGGTTGTTCTTGACGTACTCGTTGCCCAGTAATAATCATTTTTACTCCATTAGCAGGCGCCAGTGTAATTCCGCGACGCTGGGGTTTTTCATTTGCAGCAGGCAACTTCATCTCATAGCGTGAGAGAATAGTAGCCATAACCAACTTCATTTCAAACATTGCTAATGCATCACCAATGCAACGACGGGCGCCAGCTCCAAAAGGCATAAATTCATACTGTGAATACTGCCGTTCTAAAAAACGCTCTGGTCTGAATTGGTTAGAATTTGGGTATAAATCTTCTCTATGATGTAAAAGATATATACAACCTCCTACCCGTGTACCTGGTTCTAGTGATTGTTCTAAAATTTCAACAGGTTCTTGGACTACTCTACTAAAAGTTAACATTGCTACAGGGTGAATGCGTAAAGTCTCATTACAAAAAGCACCCAAATAGGGTAGCCTGAAAATATCCATTGGGTCTGGAGAGTTACCTAAACAGTCTACTTCTTGTAATAATTTTTTCTGAACTTCAGGCAAATAGTGACTCCAATACAAACCCCAAGCCATTGCTGTTGCTGTAGTTTCATGTCCGACAAATAGGAGAGTTAGTAACTCATCCCGTAATTCTTCGTCAGTCATTGGGTCGCCATTTTCATCGCGTGCTTGCATTAGTAAAGAAAAAATATCAACACCTTGCTCACTTTGTTTAGATGAGCGACGCTCAGAAATTTCAGCGTAGAGTAACTCATCTATTTGCCGACGCTGACGCAAAAAATACCCCAAGGACTCCAGGCGCCTAAATCTTGGCGTAAAATTGCGTAAAGGAGAAAGGCAGAACTCAAAGGTGAGCTAAAAACATTTAGCATCGTTCTTAGTAGCTGCTTTATTTTTTGGAAACGTTCTCCCTCATATAGCCCAAAAACAGTTTGTAAGATAACTTCCAAAGAAATTTGCTGCGTGACTCGATGAGCCACGAAAGGTGTGTTAATAGTTATTTGGCTTAAAACTTCTTCTGGTTTTGACCACTTCATCAAAGAAAAGCTCAAAGCTAGTAAATATGTTCGTTATGTCGATGATTTTGCCTTATTTTCAGATGTATAGAGAGTTTTTAGCAGAAGCAAGACAGGCAATGGAAGAATACTTAGCAAGTCTCAGACTAATACTGCACCCTGCCAAAAGCCAACTATTTGAAACCCGTCATGGAGCAAACTTCTTAGGATTTTGCATACTCCCAGATAGAATTAGGGTGCGAACCGAGAACCTACGACGCGCGAAGCGAAGATTAAAAAGGCTTAAGGCTGAGTATGAGGAGGGTAAAATTGAGCTAGAACAAATATCTCACTCCATTAGAAGTTGGATAGCTCATTTAAAACATGGGGATACCTGGCGCCTGCGTACAAAGATTTTTGAAGATTTTGCATTATAGATTTCCAATGAACAGGCATTCTTGCCTGTCCTACCAAGAAATTGAACATGGGGTGGGCACTCTTTGATGCTGCGCGGCGGTTCGTGGAACAACAATCCTCAAAACTGTCGTTCGGCGTATCGCAACTACAACAACAACGACAACAACGTTGGTTTTCGGGTTGTGGTTGGTGGAGCGAGCGCTCTTCTACTCGTGAGTTAGCAGATGGGAATTTGTTAGGAGAGATAAAAAGAAGAGTCCAGAACCTGCTCCAGTGTGTTGGTGACAATATTGCGAATATAAAGCTTAGTTGGGCAGCTTGGTAAGTATTTTTGCTGAACAGTTGCCCGACTAATAATAATTCACACGTAGTAGAGACGCGATATATAGCGTCTCTACATTTAGATATTTTTACTGGAACGGGCAAGGATGCCCATTCCACAAGAATAATTGTAGGTTAGGTGGAGTCGCCTCGGTTCCCAACTACAAATTTTTAGAAAACTCTAAGGTCATAAAAGTATTTAAGCAAAAGTAATCAAAAATTTAATAGCTTCAGCCCTATCCTGAAATATTGCATGAATAAGATCACCATTATTGTAACGAATATCAACCTCATACTTTAGAATAGGCGCCATCATAGTCACTTCGACGCGAGTCGGTGCGTGACGCTACAAGTCCTATAACTACGTTGAAGTTTTTTCGTAGCGTCACGCACCCTACTTTTTTCATGTGCCAAAGCTACTTCTTGAAGGGTTTCGCGAATGAACTCTTGGATAAGATTTCCAATAATTTGCCCCCATTTATGTGAATATGATTCTGTCATAAAGCCTTTTCAATTACCCATCAACCCATAAATAACCCTCACAAAGAGGAACTTGATGCTTACGATTTTTCCATTTAACGTTACGGTTGCGAATTTTTTAAACTCAAAAGATTTAAATCCTGCACTACAAGCTAATAATCCTAGCCACTCAATAACAGGAATATAAATACCATAGGGGGCAGAATCTCCAATTACAAAATAAATCTTTGCATTGTGAATTTTGTGTAGGGACGGGCAAGGATGCCCATCCCACAAGATTTTTAAAACTCAAATGGTTCTAAACTAATATTGCTCCACTTATTTTGATACCATTCAGCTATAAAAGGACGTGCAGTAAACTTAGGTGGATTTCCAGCTTTTACATCAATTCGCACAAATGAGTAAGGCAGACGCCGCATTTCATGGTGTCCATTTCGACCAGCAAATAAATATGACTCAGCGACTTTACGGTTGTCAATTCCTGTGGGAGTCATGAATTTTTCCATTAATTCGTTGCCTTCTTTACGTTGGCGCCTCGGACGATGACCACTGCCACCAGAGACGATACAGTTTATATTGGAGTCTGCATGTCCAGTGTTAGTAGTTCGTAAATGTTCAAGGCAGTGAGCATGACCATTTAGAATTAAGTCAACAATTGGACGTTCGCTGTTTCGTGAACCTAGTGTTCGTGCAACTGCATCGAATACTTCTCGTAAGCGATGACGCATTGCTAAGGTTTGCGCTTGATGCCATTTTGTTGCTTCTGTAACGTAGGGGGGATGGTGGAAAAATATAATTCTTCCGCGTACTTCGTCACTATGCCAAGATTCTATGAGACGTTTTTTGAGCCAGTCAAGTTGTTCCCAGTCAATTAAGTTGCTTCTTGAACTGGATGTAAGTTGCTTTTCAATATCTATTTTGACTTCATCAATTTGATTTAATTTAGCGTTGAGTTCATCTAGCTGTTGTGCATGGTTACAGTTTTCAGGATTTAGCTTGGTAATATTGTCGAGAATTTGAATTTGCTCTGCTTCTATATCATGACGCTGTTTGGAAAGTTGGCGCCGTTTTTCGTCTCCCTGTCTAGTTGAGGGTATTGGTGATGGCATGTTGAACGTGTCGGAGTCAAGCGCAAAAAAGTCAATTCCACTATAGCGAAAGGTGTAATAACGATTTGGAATACGAGTGAAAATGCCTGGTTCATAGCGCAAGCAGACTCCTGCATCGGTTTTAGCGGTATAGTGTGTATCTAAATGTTCTGCTAGCATTTGCTCGGAGTCGATATTGCCCAAGCAGTCGATAAATGCTTGTGCGAATGCGTTTCCTTGCTCTGAACCATGCCAACCAATTTCAATATCTTTATAGCGGAAAAATTGTCGTAGTAACTTAGTACTACCTGCCACTAAACGTGACATCAAGGGAACATCATAATAATCGTGGTTGCCTAATACGGGTAATATTGGTGTTTCATTGAAGGTAATACGGTTATAAGGGATGCATTTGTAATTTTCCCCTCCTTGTATAAATTCACGATATGGTTCAATAAAATTACGTGGGTAGTATTCTTGTGACCCCACAACGTATATTACATCACCTGTATGGAGTACAAAACTACATTCTTCGCGGTGGGGAAGCATCATTTCGGCAACTTTTCTTTGAGGGTGGAATCCTGGATATGGTTTGGTTCCACTATCTCCAATTACCATGAATGAGAAATCTGGGTTGTCTTTGCCGTTATCTAGCACCATGCTGGTTTGGTCAATGCCGCGCGCAGTTATGCTAGAGTGGCGCCAGCGTACTCGTTCTTTCATTTTCTGAATTTTGACCGAGGTGGATGCTTCAGATATGAATTTCATGTTTTGAAAACTCCTGTATCGCACCACGATTCTATCTATTTATTGGGTGTATACAAAATGAACATGCTTTACATATTGGCTATAATTGCCGTTTTATTCGCTTTATATGAAATTTTTTGGCAAGCATTCATTAATTCGGGTAGTGTGGTTGTTTTCTCTAGTGGTTGCAATTACAGCTATTTGGACTTCCCAAGTTACAATGGCAATTTCTTCTTACCAAGCTATTGATGTTAAACAGGATGCTGGTTTGTATAAAAAGATGTTAAGTAGTGGTAATGAGGCTTATTTGCAGGTCATCAACCTTCAAAAAATGCAAATAGACCAGATATTGGGGACTGAAGAGAGTAAAGGTGTAAATCAAGGCAAGTATTACCGAGGACAAGGTAAGTATAACAGTCCGTTTTTTATTAGGGAGCCGTTTGAGGAAGTACAAAAAAAGTATCAAAAATTACATAAAGGTAAGGTTTTTTCAATTGTTAACTGCGCTTTTTTTGAAGAGTATAAGCCTAGTACACAGTTATCATTTCCAGTCAAGCTTAATGGTAAGGTGGTTACTGCTGGAAGTAGTCCGTATGGTCCTGTGCGTAAACCTGCGACTACGTATTATCGCAATATTCGTTTGAAAGCTTTGGTTTGGGATGATTATCGTGCATATATTACACATTACAACCCAACTAGTGGGGCGCCTTTGAATAAACCCATTGTCAAAAATGCAATTGTTACCTATGCTGCTATTGACCATCCTGCCAAAGTACTAGGTAGAAATCAAGTTAACCGATATCACGTTATAGGTACTTTAGATAAAGATGGTAAAAAAGGCGATGAGTTGGTCTTAATTTTAACAGTCAATCGAGCTACTCTTGACGAAGCTTCTCGCCAATTGCGCTTACTCGGTGTAAAAAGTGACATTATTACTATTGATGGTGGTAGTTCAACTTATTTGTTTAATTCCCGTTTAGGAAATATTATGCTGCCGTTTGCGGCTGATAATTCGTCTGGTCTTGCGATTCGTAACCTTCCTCACTATTTGGGTGTTCGCTACAAATATTAGTGACTTTGTTTTTATAAGGACTTATACCCAACGAAAAGCTTATATATATGTTGGGTTTTGTTCCTCAACCCAGCCTACTAATAACTAAAACTGGGAGCAGTATTGCGGCGCCTGGGAAACTATCTATGATTACTATGAAAGTTAAATTGCGACTTGGAATTGCTCTAGAGGCTAAAACTAAGACGGGATAAGCTTTTGAACGGGTCGGACAAATATTTTCAATTTTTTTTGAAAAAAGTGTTGACAATACTATTTACGCTCGCTATATTAAATAAGTCGCTGATGAGCGAGCGCGAGAGAGCGCAGTTCTAAAGGCGGTCGAACCTTGAAAATTATATAGTTTGATAGCCAGTATAACATTTGCGTTAGCAATGTAAAGAAATTAACCAGAGCTGAGGTTTAAATCAGCTATTTAGAGCTAAACAAACAAATGCCTAGTAATAAGTGATTCATCACTTATTACTAGGCATAAATCCAAAACGGAGAGTTTGATCCTGGCTCAGGATGAACGCTGGCGGTATGCTTAACACATGCAAGTCGAACGGTACCTTCGGGTATAGTGGCGGACGGGTGAGTAACGCGTGAGAATCTGTC
>JAESFJ010000187.1_pt1 | contig 54312 bp, 52 predicted proteins | sample 9266161 | NCBI WGS metagenome assembly JAESFJ01 (sample SAMN14506165, study PRJNA617096) | algae metagenome | isolation source: Calothrix sp. FI2-JRJ7 and co-occurring heterotrophs from granitic desert soil | place: USA: Red Pass Lake area, Fort Irwin, California | collected 2000-06-01
CTAAAACAACGAAAATGGTTGATACATTAATCGCGATTGCACTTAATTTGTTCAACCCCAAACATTTAAGAAACTGGTTTGCTAACTGCTGTTACTGTACCTCATAAACCTGCAATCTGCTGTATATGGAGTAGTAGAGCCGTTAACAGGTGAGAACTTTACGCTTGAATTTTCACACTTAGATGCACTTTGTTTCGGAATATTTCTAGATAATTTATCTCGATTATACCCAGAAGATATACATGTAATACAAGTTGATAATGGGGCATTTCATTTTAGTAAATATCTGCAAGTACCATCAAATATCATTCTTTTATTTCAACCTCCATATACACCAGAAGTGAATCCAATAGAGAGGTTTTGGAAGGAAATTAAAAAATCATTAAAATGGGAATGCTTCCAAACATTAGATGAATTAAAAGAAGCTGTCTGGAAACAGCTAGATAAATTTACTACTTCTCAAATACAATCTATTGCTGGATGGAATTTTATTTTAGAGGCTTTATTTGTATCAGGCTTTTCGTGAAATGGTATTAGTCGTTGTTTTGGGAGCAGCTCGTTTAACTCAACCAATTCCAATGGCTGTATTAGCGGGTATTGCACTAAAAGTTGGTATTGACATTCTCGACTGGAGTTTTTTGAAGCGTTCGCACAAAGTCTCTCTCAAAGGTTCAATCATCATGTATGGTGTATTGCTCCTGACAGTGTTTGTAGACTTAATTGTGGCAGTTGGTATTGGGGTGTTTATTGCGAACATCTTGACAATTGAGCGTCTTTCCGAAATGCAAGGTGAAGAAGTCAAAACAATTACCGATGCAGATGATGCAATTGTTTTGAACGCAGAAGAGAAGCGCTTGTTCGATTTGGCAAATGGTCGCGTATTACTGTTCTACCTCAGCGGTCCAATGATTTTTGGGGTATCGAAAGCAATTGCACGTGAACACTCCGCAATGGCAGACAGTGACGTTGTAATTATGGATTTAAGCGATGTACCAATGCTGGGTGTGACTGCTTCGTTGGCACTTGAAAATGCAATCAAAGATGCGGTTGATAAAGGTCGTCAGGTAATGATTGTTGGCGCCGCTGGTAAAGTTAAAAAGCGTTTAGAAAAGTTTGGAATTTTCCAAATTATTCCGCAACACAATTTATTTAGCGAACGCGCTGATGCTCTTAGACAAGCACTAGTAATTGTGAATCCAAGTTACGCTAATATCCCTACTAGCAGAGAATATCCACAAGGAGATGAATCCTCCTACGATTACCCTATTCAACCAAAAAACGCTTAACTAGTACGGGCGGGTTAACAGATATCCTACAATTTTACTGGATACCTCACTAAACCCGCCCCCACGATAACCCCAAATCCCAAAACCCAAAATCAAAAGATGATTTTAAATCCCAGTACCTGGTTATCTTCGTTTAGTTTCCCATCTCTACTACTGGGAACTGCCACCCCTTCTGAGTATAGTCCCATCGTCCTAACTGGTGTACTACTGAGCTTGATTGTGGTTTACATAGCTAGTAAACTCGGCGGAGAAATATCTAGAAAAATAAATTTACCACCTGTTTTAGGTGAATTAGTTGCAGGTGTTATTGTCGGCGCCTCAGTTTTACATTTACTTGTATTTCCTGAAGGTGGTGCAGATGCAGGAGACTCGGTGATTATGACTGTTTTACAGTTTATTGGGGACTTGACTCCCGATGCTGTAACCTCTATTTTTGAGGCGCAAAGCGAGGTTGTGTCAGTCTTAGCTGAAATCGGAGTAATTATCCTATTGTTTGAAATTGGCTTGGAGTCTGATTTAAAAGAATTAACCAAAGTCGGTTATCAGGCAACGATTGTAGCTTGTGTTGGGGTCGCTGTTCCTTTTGCTGCTGGAACTATAGGATTAATTTATCTTTTCAACTTCCCAGCTATTCCGGCAATTTTTGCGGGTGCAGCATTAACAGCAACCAGTATTGGCATTACCTCCAAAGTTCTTTCTGAAATTGGGCAACTCAAATCTCGCGAAGGTCAAATTATTGTTGGCGCCGCTGTTATCGATGATATTTTAGGCATTATTGTTCTAGCAGTTGTTGCCAGTCTTGCTAAAACAGGTGAGGTTGATATTGCCAACGTTATATATTTGATTGTTAGCGCAACTTCGTTTCTCATTGGCTCGATTCTACTTGGTAAATTCTTTAATAAATCATTTGTTGCAGCTGCTGATAGACTGCAAACGCGCGGAAACATTATTATCCCCGCTCTTGTATTTGCCTTCTTCATGGCATTTATTGGCAATGCTATTCATTTAGAAGCTATTTTAGGCGCCTTTGCAGCAGGTTTAGTGCTTGACGAAACCGACAAACGTAAAGAACTTGACGAACAAGTTAAACCAATAGCAGATATTTTAGTACCAATTTTCTTTATCACTGTTGGCGCCAAAGTTGACCTCAGTGTTCTCAATCCAAGCATCCCAGCAAATCGTGAAGGATTAATTATTGCAACGTTTTTGATTATAGTCGCGATAATTGGTAAAGTCGTCACTGGGTGGGCAGTTTTCGGTCAACCTGGAATCAACCGTGTAGCAATTGGTGTTGGCATGATTCCACGGGGTGAAGTTGGCTTAGTATTTGCAGGCATTGGTGCTGCTAGTGGAGTGTTGAATAAACCTTTACAAGCAGCAATTATCGTAATGGTGATTTTAACAACCTTTATCGCTCCGCCTTTGCTAAGGCTAGCATTTAAAGAATCAGCTGACCCACAGAAACAATTAAACCAGCTTGATGTAACTGGGTAATATTCTTTACATTTACAATACTTGCAAGGAGGCAAAAGTTATACTTTAACTTTTGCCTCTTTAATTGGGTGGGTTTGCCGGAGTGTCACAAATCTCCAACTGGAGGAAGATGATATTTTTGGTTAATGTTATTAAATTATAGTTATACATATGCTTTAGCTGGCTTAATAACTTTGGTTGTAGGTGCTTGGGGATTTTTTATAATTCGTGACCAGCACAGATGGAATGCAGCAGTAGAAAATTTATCAGCACAACCAGGAATTGCCATTACAAAAGCCGAACACGATAACGGCAGGTATATTATTAATGGAATGCGTGACCCTTTAGCAGTTGACCCCAATGAAATTTTACGGAAGTATCATATTAACGCTAAATTTGTAAATAGTAAATGGATACCATTTGTATCTTTGGAATCAGAATTTGTTGTTAAGCGCGCACAACAATTACTCAAACCTCCAAAAAGCGTATCATTAAGTTTTGAAGACGGAACTGGGACTTTAACTGCAACAGGTTCGGCGCCGATAAAATGGATATTAGAGACGCAGAGAACATGGCGTTTTATTCCAGGAGTAATTCAATACCAAGAAAATAATCTTGTTGATTCTAGCCTTGAAAAGCTTAATACTTATCGAAAACAATTGGAACAAAGAATATTGCTATTTAAAAACGGTTCAACAGATTTACTTTCATCAGAAACAAGTGAATTGCAAAAAATAGCATCAGAAGTCAAGAGGTTATTAGAAGTTGCAGATTCTTTTGGTAAAGATGTGAAAATTCAAATTATCGGACATACTAGCATAACTGGAGGTGAAGAACGAAATAAACAACTGAGTCAACAGCGCGCGTCGAAAGTAGAAGATTTTTTAGTATCCGAAGGAATAAATAAAGCGAACTTAAAAATTATTAGTGTCGGTTCAAATCAATCGACAAATAAACAAGATATGACACGTGCGCGCAGAATAAGCTTAAAAATATTCATAGAGAATTTGGAATAAGAATTAACTGTAGTGTCAGGGTTTATTACTTTTATATGCTTCAAAAAAAAGTTTGTATGGTCGGTTCATTTGCGACAGGAAAGACGAGTTTAATTGCACAATTTGTCCACAGCATTTTTTCAGAAAAATATCAAACTACCGTTGGCGTAAAAATTGATAAAAAAACAGTTAATTATAATGATAAAGAGTTAAATTTAATTTTATGGGATTTATATGGTGAAGATGAATTTCAGAAAGTACGTATGTCTTACTTACGTGGCTCATCAGCTTACTTGTTAGTAGTTGATGGGACTCAACGTAGTACCTTAGAAAAAGCTTTTAATCTACAAGTTAAAGTCGAAGAAACCATTGGGAAAGTTCCATTTATACTCGTTATGAATAAATCCGATTTAAGCGATGAATGGGAAATTGATATAGATGAAATTAACGACTTGATGCAAAGAGGATGGAATATAGTAAAAACTAGCGCTAAAACTGGTCGAGGAGTAGAAGAAGTTTTTCAAACTATCACTAAGAAAATGCTGGAGGGATAAATGTTAGAACTTCCTACTCCCGTAATCGCTTACTTGATTGCTCTTTTACTCGAAAATCGTTCACTTGCTTACCTTTTAGTTCAAAAAGATGGTGCATTGTCAGCGTGGGGAGGTAAATTAGCAGCTTACGGGGTCGGTAACTTACAAAAAGGAAAAAATATTGGACAGCAAATTTTATTCTTAGAAGGTCTTTTACCGTTGGATGATGTGAGCTTATTCCTCCCTCGTTTAAAAACTGAAGAAGGTATTTGTGCTGATGTTCATATATTTCCAACCGAAGAAGGTGACTGGGTATTACTTTTAGATGCGACAGTCGATGAAATGCAACTATCGCTGATTCAGCAACATGCGAATGAATTATCACTATCGCAAGAAAAAATCAGTCGAGTCCTCAATGAATAATTTATAAAAAGCACCATGTTATTACCATGAGTAACTCCCTTACCGCAGATTTGTTTGCTGTGCTAGACATTTTGGTTTTAGAGCGAATAGAACCCGGTTCATTTAGAATAATAGGAACTGTTCCCAATTGGATAAGTTTATTTTGTCGTAGTCATCTTGAATCGGGAATGGTATTATTAATACCTGAACAAGAATTTCCATTTTTAGAAAACTTTTTAATTGATGCCGAAGAATTTTGGCGTGAAGCAAATGCTACTAAGCTCGATTCGGGTGTATGGGCAGAGTACGACAGAAGAGGTAGAGAAGAATATTTTGAAGCTTCAGCAATTTGTCTTGGAGATAAAAAAGTTTTGTTGGTAGAATTACAACATGGAGATTATCAAGAAAAACTATTAATCATCCAAAAAGCGCGTGAAAATCAATTGATTTACGAACAATTAGTCAAAGAGAATCAAAAAAAAGAAATTTTAATTCATTGTATTATTCATGATCTTGCTGGACAATTAAGCGGTATCAATTGTTGTTTAGCTCTGTTAGAATTTGAAAATTTAACAACTAAAGGAAAAGAACGTTTAGAAATAGGTCGTAGGCAATCAATTAAACAAGAAATGTTAATTAGAGAGGTTTTAGATGCATTTTCCGCTGATGTACAATCGCTTGAGTCTTTTAATGTTGATATCGAAAACGCCCCTAATATTTTAAGTGTTGCTCAAGAAGTTATACAATTTTTAACTCCTACTTATGCTTTAAACAGAATTAGGCTAGTGTTAAATATTCAGGGAGGTGCCGATGTTAATATGACAGTTGATTGGAGAGTGGTGGGTGATAAATCACGTTTAGAAAGGGTAATATCAAATTTAGTAGAAAATGCATTCCGCCATAGTCCAAGAGAATCAACGGTAGTAATTAACTTAAGGCAAGATGGTGATTTTATTTTCGCCGCTGTAGATGATGAGGGAAGTGGTGTGCGTCCGAATGCAGTAGCAAACTTATTTCAAAAATTCTCTCAAGGAAGTAAACCAGGAAGAATAGGGTTAGGACTTTACTTCTGTAGAATTACCATTGAACGTTGGAGTGGTGAGATAGCTTACTCTCCACGTCCTGAAGGTGGTTCGCGGTTTTGGTTTCGTCTACCCAAACCGAGACGCTAACTTACTTAGAAACCAGGTTTCTACGCAAAATTGTTATTGTTATTACAATATCTCAGCAAGAAACCTGGTTTCTCGCATATTATGTCAAGTCTCATTGAACTATACGCAAAGTTACTCGGTTTAGCCTTCATTGGTTTTATCCTAGGACGCACGCTTCCTGCAACGGTTCCTGTACGTTTGGGTAAACTACTGTTTTGGGTAGGAGTACCCACAAGCATTGTAGCTTTTTTGCGTAAAACCGATTTATCAGGACAAATCTGGATTGCACCTGCAATTGCATTTACCGCAATTTTTTTCGGCGCCTTACTTTGTTGGTTAGCTATTCGTATCAAAAAGCCTTCACTGCAAAAACCGACTCAAGGGAGTTTGCTATTAGCTTCAATGGTTGGTAATACTGGATACCTTGGCTACCCGGTTATATTATCGCTAGTTGGTACACAATACTTTGCCTGGGCACTTTTTTATGATTTGCTTGGTACTACTATAGGCGCCTATGGTTTAGGTGTAGCACTAGCAGCACAATATGGGGGAAATGTAAATAATTACTTGAATGTCATAAAAGCAATCATCATCAACCCTGCTTTATGGAGTTTTGGAGCAGGTTTGCTTATACGCCAAATTACATTACCAACACTAGTAGTATCATGCTTAGATGTTGTCGCGTGGAGTTCAATAGCCGCTTCTTTGATATTAATAGGGATGCGACTAAGCAAACTCAGCTCCTGGGGTAGCTTGAAATTGGCAAGTATCAGCCTGACAATAAAAATGATTATAGTTCCTCTGATATTGGGTATAAGCTTGTCTAGTTTTGGATTAACAGGAAAAACAGCTCAAGTCTTAGTATTACAAATGGCAATGCCTCCAGCCTTTGCGACTTTAGTACTCGCCGAAACTTTTAATTTAGATAGAGAGCTTGCAGTGACTACCTTAGCGGTTGGCTCCATGATATTACTGATAACCCTACCTTTATGGTTGTGGTTTTTTCGATAGCGAAAGTGATAATTAGCTGCTATGATTGTTAACTTGTGACAGTGTTAGAGCGTGCAGTCCTTAACTGCAAAGCTATAGGCGCCATCACAACAACTGACCTTGTAGTAATTTTATGTTTGTAGGAACATCGAAATGGAAGATTCGCGTTATGAAATTGGCGGCTGTACCGTGAACGAAGTCAAAGTTGACGGTCTTGATACCAACTTCACCAACGAGTTAGGTAATAGTAGTACACTCTCAACTGCCGAAGCAATAAGCAGTTTAGAATCTCAGGCAGCACTCGCCGATTTTACAAATTTCACTCCGCAGGACCCAGAGGTGCCCGTTGGAGTACACTGCATTTTAGAACTATATGGCTGCCCACCAAACTTACTCAACGATATTGAGTTCATCAGAAATACTTTAGAGGAAGCCGCTACAACTGCACGCTCAACCTTACTCGATAAAATAGCACACCAGTTTCATCCTCAAGGAGTAACTGCGCTAGCGCTATTAGCCGAGTCTCATATTTCGATTCATACTTGGCCCGAGAATGGATATTTGGCGGCAGATGTATTTACATGTGGTGAACATGCAAAACCAGTTGAAGCTTGCGAGTATATTGCACAAGCATTTAAATCTGGTAAGCACATATTAATGAAACTTCCACGCGGAAGATTTTCACCAACTGTTCAACCACACGTCGAAGTCGTCTAGCACTTCCTCGTACAATTGAATAAATGGCATTGCTGAATAGACACATGAATAAAAATGTAGAGACGTAATATATTGCGTCTCTACAAATATCAACGTCAAAAAAATATGTCTCAGCCATCTTCACCTTCTCCAGCATTATTTTTAACCACAGTAAACGCCTATCAACGTACCGCAGCAATCAAAGCCGCAATAGAATTAGAAATATTTACAGCCATCGGTGCAGGTATAGAAACGGCGCCTACACTCGCACAAAAATGCCAAGCCAGCGAACGAGGTATACGAATTTTGTGCGACTACCTCACAATAATTGGGCGGGCAAGGATGCCCACCCCACAAGAAAATGTTGAAAGTAAAAAATATTAAGGTATGGACTATATGGGTACTTGATCAGAAATCGAAGCTGCTATAAAACAAGTACCACAAAATGATATTCGTCAACTAGCTGCTTGGCTAGAAGATTATTTAGAGCAAATGTGGGATAAGCAAATAAAAACTGACTTGGCATCAGGTAAATTAGACAAACTAATTGCGAAAGCTGGAGTAGATATTGCGGCAAATAGGGTGCGAAATATTGATGAAATCCCTAATAACTCCTGATTTCTGGTTTGCTGTGCTGATGATATAAAAGCTAAGGATTTTGGGCAATATAATTTTAGGTTCATACGGTCTAAGGTCTTAGAACGTTTAATCTAAATTTGAACCAACAACAAAATCCTAACTAGACAATTCAAATGCAAGAAAAACAAAAAGAGTCATTCACATTAGATGATAGTACTTCTGCATCAAACCCAGGAGGCTTACAAGTAGATTATTTTTATTACTTTCGTTCTTTCCCGCACCAACTCACACAATTAGTTTTTCCGTATTTAGGACAGCTATCATTTACTTTATTTATTAATTACGGCTTTATGTATGCATTAGTCGATACTATTAGCAAAGGTATAAATGTGAAGAATCTACCTTTTGCTTTTTTAGCAATAATAGTATTTGATGCGTTTTTATTTTATTCGCTCTTGCCACTCTTAAATAAAATTATATTTATCATACGTAGAACCAAAGAACATTTTCTTCATGGTTGTGTTAATCCAGGAATCGTTGTTTCTCACGAACCTGCCTTGGTTGCTGTTTTTACCGATTTAACAACAGGAAGTTGGGCATATCCCGCTATTAAAATTTTACCTCAACCACTAAACCGCTTAAAAGATGGTACACGAGCAATAGGTACAAAATTAGCTACAATTGCTCTATATGAAGGTATTAAAGAATACGAACATTGGGATGACTTTCATCCAGTAGTTATCAATTGCGTGACAAGGAATTCTCAAGATATTAAACGTGTATTTATCAGTATTCCAGCATGGGAATGGCAAGCCTTAGACCAAGGATTAAAACAAATTCAGAATCCTAAAAAACCTGGCTTGTATTTTCTAAAATATAACACTGGAGAGTTTAATTAACTTAGTTACAAGTATAACGCTTTTTTAAATGCCTTACCACCAATTAATCTTCCGTTAATCATTCAGCTATACGCTCCATAGCACCACCAAAACCAAATGCAGCATTATAACCTATTCGCATCATAAATAATCTAGCGTTTGGATTTTTCTGCTTTAACTTTAATCCTGGTTCTATACCAATTTCATCAATTCCATACTCGCCTGTCTCAGCATCTATTACAATCATCTTGCCAATATTATCGCCATGCTCAACTTCTTGACGAATTCCATTTTCATAAAATTGTGTAGCTCTTTGGGCGACTTCTTCTACAGTCCAAAATAAAGCCTGCATAATTACACGTTCTTTTTGCTTTTTAACTATTATACCGTGGACGAATCTTATACTTTCCCTGAGCAATCATAAGGGATTCTTCGCTGCGCTCACAATGACATGTTCTTAATTTAAAAGCGGGTAACGCGATTCGAACGCGCGACATCAACCTTGGCAAGGTTGCGCTCTACCACTGAGCTATACCCGCGAAAAACTTCAACAATATTTAGTATGCCTGATTGCTTATAGTCTGTCAATACTTTTGAAAAAGATTTTTTGGAACTTGGTTTAGATTTGGAACGGGCAAGGATGCCCATTCCACTCTTACATAGACAAATTGAATGAATTTACTCGTTGCTGGATGGAGATAATTCACCAATGGTTGTGCTGATTCGACCAGGTAACGAGGGGGAATTGTTGTTAGATTGAGGTAGACCCGCACGGATTTGACGCATTAAGCTGCCCATTTCTAGCGCGCTCATTGCGTATTCCCAGCCTAAGTTACTTTTAATTCCTGCTCTTTCTAATGCTTGCTGCATTGTATCGGTTGTGAGAACACCAAATATTACAGGTACACCCGTTTGAAAACTAGCAGCTGCTATCCCTTTCGCGACTTCTGACGATACAAGATCAAAGTGAGGTGTTTGACCACGAATTACGGCGCCTAAACATATTACCGCGTCATAACGATGCGACAGTGCCATTTGTCGAGCTACCACAGGAACCTCAAAGCTACCCGGAACCCAAACATAGTCAACCTGCGAACCGTGAGGATTAACATCAATACCGTGACGCTTCAAACAATCTTGACATCCTTCGAGTAGCTTGGTTGTAACCAAATCATTAAATCGACCAATTACCAGCGCAAAGCGCAATGTCTCGGTCTGAGTAAAAGTTCCCTCAAAAACTGTCATGACTGCCTCATTTACTATACGATTCAATACTTATTTCTAGAACTAACGCAAAAACCGGACTTTTTGATCCAGAAACCTGGTTTCTACGCAAAATCGTCGTTTTTATTACAGATTTCAACTGAGAAACCAGGTTTGTTACAATTTTTTTATCTAAATAAATTAAATTGCGGCGCCGAAAAACGTCACATTCCCACAAAATAGCAGAGAAGCGAACGACCGTAAAATCAAAAGTGACAGGTTTTAGGATATAATCCCTTCGCCAACCATCTTTTACTTTTACAACGCTTGCTCCTCTGCCCATCACTACCTTAAACGTTAGCGTGAGTTGTAGCTTGTCTTCACTCGGTAGCTTAGACTACGAAAAAGTTCAGGACTCCGACTAAAATTACTAAAGCAAACCATGCTCCTGAACCAATCCAAAGAAGCTTTTTCGATTCTACCCAGTTTTGGGGTGTAGCGTATGCTACCGGAACACCGATGACCATAACGAAGGATAGAGCTACTAGAGCAAGCAATGCAAATTGGAATATAAAAGTCATTTTCTTTTCTCCCAAGACAGCTATCTATTAAAGATAAAATATTTTACAACACAAATTTTACCGACTTTATTTCATTTTAAAGTATCTAATTCTAGTATTGACTATTAGCCAAACATTTTTATGGATTTAATTTTGTGCCATACCACAGTGGATTTTGATGCGCTGGGAGCTGCTGTTGGACTGACGCGCTTGCTTCCAGGTAGTAAAATTGTTCTGTCGGGTGGCGCCCATCCTGCTGTCAGAGATTTTTTAGCGTTGTACCGCGATGAGTTTACACTGATTGAACGACGGGCAGTTAATGTTTCAGAAATTCGGTCGTTGATAATTGTAGACGCTCAAGCTCGCTCACGTATTGGCAAGTTATCAGAATGGCTAGAACTACCCCATTTAGTAGACATCACTATTTACGACCATCACCCAGAAGACAGTGATATAAATGCTACAAAGTTATATATAGAACCTGTAGGCGCCACAACTACAATAATTGCTGAAAAGTTACAGCAAGCAGGTATTTCTCTGACTAGTTGTGAAGCCACAGTTATGGCTCTAGGTATTCATGCTGATACAGGTTCGCTAACTTTTGAAAATTCTACACCTCGTGATGCTATCGCTTTAGGATGGTTGATGCAACTTGGCGCCAGTATCCCTAATATTAACCAATATCTAGAACCTGGTTTATCACCACAATTACAGCAACTTCTCAAAACATCACTAGATAACCTTAAAGTCATAAATAAAAATGGATATGCAATAGGGTGGGTGCATTTAAAGACAGATGCTTTTGTACCTGGACTATCAAGCTTAGTTTCGCAACTACGTTCAATATCTGAAACTGATGTATTACTATTAGTACACGAGTTTCCTGTGGGAGAAGGTAATGAAACTCGTTTGACAATAATTGGTAGAAGTCAAATTAAAACTGTTGATTTAAACGAATTATTCCAACCTTTGGGAGGAGGAGGACATGCTCAAGCTGCATCTGTTAACTTACGTGGCACCAATTCCCAGGTTATTATAAACGAGCTAATCGAAAGTTTAAAACTTCAAATACCCAAACCTCCTTGTGCCAGAGACTTAATGTCTTCCCCTGTTCGCAGCATTCGTCCTGAAACGACTATTGCCGAAGCACAAAGAATATTACTACGTTATGGACATTCAGGACTGTCGGTTGTTGATATTGAAGGAAATTTAGTTGGTGTAATTTCGCGTCGTGACCTTGATATTGCTTTACATCACGGTTTTAGTCATGCACCTGTAAAAGGTTATATGACAACAAATATTAAAACTATCACGCCTGATACTACTATGCCGCAAATCGAGGAGTTGATGGTTAAATATGATATTGGGCGCCTGCCTGTGATGGATAATGGGGAATTAGTAGGTATTGTAACTCGCACGGATATTTTACGCGAACTACACAGTAATGATTCAAAAACAACGAAATCGCGTCGTAGAGACCGAATTAATTCGGTCTCTACAGATTTACAAAACCATATTAACCCTGCGTTATGGCAGTTATTAAATACAGCATCCCAAAAAGCGACAAAACGCGGTTGGCATTTGTATGTAGTAGGGGGTGCAGTACGTGACTTACTGCTTGCCCACAATATAAAACAAGAACCTTTATTACTCAAAGATATTGACCTTGTAGTTGATGGGTTCCACGAATCTGCTGATGATGGTGCTGGTGTGGAACTTGCAACTGCACTGCAAAATTTATATCCAAACGCACGTTTAGATGTTCATGGAACTTTTCAAACTGCCGCATTGTTATGGCACAAAGACCCAGAACTTGATTCATTATGGGTTGATATAGCTACTGCCCGTACTGAATTTTATCCTTATCCAGCAGCAAATCCAGAAGTTGAAGCAAGTTCTATACGTCAAGATTTATATCGAAGAGATTTTACAATTAATGCAATGGCATTACGTTTAACTCCCCCACACGCAGGTGAGTTACTTGATTATTTTAATGGTTTACACGATTTAGAAGCTCGACAAATGCGTGTTTTGCACCCAAATAGCTTTATTGAAGACCCTACACGTATTTATAGAGGAGTTCGGTTTGCTGTGCGGTTAGGGTTTACTATTGAGTCACAGACCGAAAGTTGTATTCGTTATGCGATTAATAGTGGTGTGTATGACCGCACTGCACGCGAAAATAACAAAACTCCCGCACTTTCAACTCGCCTCAAAGCTGAGTTAAAATTAATTCTTGAGGCGCCTTACTGGAAACGGGCACTCGAACTATTAGATAATTTAAGTGCGTTGCAATGCATTCACCCAACTTTAAAACTTGATGTAGAGTTATTACGTCAGCTACGTCTACTCGAACGCTGTTTACAACGCTTTGATAACTCACAAGCTATTATTCATTGGCTGCTTCGTCTTGAAGCTATTATCGCTCACTTGGCGCCGGAGTTTCGTAGTAAGGTTGCTACTAATTTACAATTGCCTGACGATAGTATTAAAAGATTATCCAGTTTAAGTAAGGTAATGGATAATATTGCGGGGTTGGCTGAGTGTAGACTAAAGAGTCAGGTTGTTGGTTTACTTAAGAAGTATGGTTTGGAGACGCTGATTTTAGCTGCTTTACAAAGTCAACGGTCTATTCGTCGTTCAATTTGGCAGTATATTAATGTATGGCGTTTTGTTCAGGCACCTTTAAATGGTAATGATTTACAAAAATTAGGCTATAAACCTGGTCGAGCTTTTAAGGAAATGCTTGATGATTTGTTAGCTGCTACTTTAGATGGTGTGGTTGATGATAAGGTTAGTGCTGAGGCGTTTCTAAGTGAAAAATATCCAATTAGATGATTTTGGGATATCTTACCACACAGACGTACAGTTCACACAGAGGAAGAGGGAAGAGAGTGTGTTAGTTTGGCAAGTTGATTTTTATCGTCGTCCTCAAAATCATGAGCAGTTGTGGGATTTGTTGATTTGTGATACTCGCGGTAATTTTAAATATGAAGCTTCTTGTCCTCAGTCGCAAGCTAATTCTAATTGGCTGACCTCACAGTTTAAGTTGGCATGCGCTTCGGGTATACCTGATAAAATACAGGTGTTTCGTCCCCAATCTCTAAGTTTAGCTGAAACTGCTGCACGGAATTTAAATATAGAGGTCGAAGCAACTCGTCGTACAACAGCTTTGAAACAGTGGTTGAAAGATAAATCTTATCCTGTTGAATTAGAAAAGTTACCCCCAGTTCCTTTACCTGATAATCTTTTAGGAGATAAATGGCGATTTGCTTCGCTTAGAGCTGGTGATGTTGAAGAGTTTCGTCAACGTCGTATTCCTATTGTTGATTTTCCTGATTTTCTTCTTCCTTTTAATTTGGGTTTAGCATCAACTCAACTTATTCCTGGTGTTGTTATTTATGGTGGTAGACAGTCAATGCGGTTGGCACGTTGGTTACAAGAATCACGTCCTGCTTATTTAAATTATATTGCAGGGGCGCCGGATGGTTTGATACTTGAAGCTGGTTTAGTTAATAGATGGGTGATTGCGACTTTTGATGATAATGACGTTAGAATTGCCGCTCAAAATTATCAACAGCGAAAACAACAAAGCAAGGGGTTACATTTTTTACTCGTCCAACCGGATGATTCTGGTATGACATATAGTGGTATTTGGTTATTATCGATGGGTTAGGCACCCCGCCTGACCTATAAAATAACATTAAGCAATATAAACTAATATTACAAAAAATTATATAATTTAATAAAAATTTGTAGCAAAGCAAAAATAACCAAGAAAAATATTTCAATTAAGTAAATAACTGTTAGTCTAGAACACATAATCAAACTCAACAATCTCCAAAAAACGCCTTTTTTGGAGCAATTTTGATTAGGTTCAATGGCTATGGCTGCAAACCCTTATATTTCTGGTGTCTCATAAGTGGGTATATGCAACATTCAAAAAATCTAACAAAATATTATTTGTGCTGTGCTGTAATGCTTTCGTCAGCGATAATAAGCGGTTGTGGCGGCAAGAAACCAACGGCGAATGCTGCGGGTGGACCCCCTGCTACCTTAGTAAAATTACAGCGTGTTGAAACTTCGACAGTCGAAAATAGTACAGAATTTGTAGGAACACTTGAAGCAAAGCAACGTGTTTCGTTAAAACCGCAAATTAGCGGACGTATAGTACAAGTGACTGTCGCTCAAGGTAACTTCGTTAAACAGGGGACACCTATAATACAGTTACGTCCAGAAAGAAGCAGAGCGTCGGTAGATGCAGCTATAGCTTCGGTAAACTCGCAACGCGCAACTTTAGAAAATGCAACTGCACAAGTACGCGCTAGTGAAGCTGAGATAAAACAGCGTACATCAGAAATTAAACGTTATCAAGCAGATATTATTAATCGTAATAGCGATGTTGAACTGGCTAATATTAACTACAAACGTTCAGAAGAACTAGCATCAGCAGGCGCCGTTGCAAGGCAAAATTTAGATGAGCGTCGTGCCCAACGTAATAGTGCTATTGCTGCACGTGAAGCTGCGATACAATCACTTGCATCAGCACGAAGTGCATTACAACAAGCGCAGTCACAGTGGAGAGGTGCAGTTGCTTTAGTCAAACAAAATGAGTCGCAACTAAAACGCGCTCAAGCTGAAACTGCTGTACAGGTAGAAGACTTAAGCTATAACCGAGTGGTTGCTCCTGTAAGTGGTGTCGTTGGTGATGTACCCGTCCGTGTTGGTGATTTAGTTAATGTAGGTGATTCAGTTACGAGTATTATTCAAAATGATGAACTAGATTTACGTATTCCAGTACCTATAAATTTATCTGGACAACTACGTCGAGGACTACCAGTTGCTCTAATAGACCCAAACTCAGCAACACAAATATCACGAGGCAGTGTTAACTTTATTGCTCCACAAGTGAGTTCAGGAGACCAAGCGGTTTTAACTAAAGCGCGTTTTCCCAATAATGACCAAAAATTACGCGACGGGCAATATGTACGTGCGCGAATAATTTGGAGTCAAGGTGCTGGTGTTAAAGTACCTGCTGTTGCAGTATCTCGCATTGGTGCCCAAGATTTTGTTTTTGTGGCAGAGTCTGAAACCAAAAACGGAAAATCACAAATGGTAGCACGGCAAAAACCAGTCAAACTCGGTGTAATGCAAGGACAAGATTATCAACTCGTTTCAGGCATACAACCTGGAGAGAATCTAATTGTATCAGGTATTCAAAGCTTGACTAACGGGGCGCCTATCAAGCCTGCTGCAACTCAAACTGCCTCTTCTCTATAGAGTGCTGAGTGCTGAGTTGGAGAAAAAGAATTGAGTTAAGAACTCCTAACTCATAACTCCTAACTTCTCACTCAACACGAGCGCACTTTCAACTCTTCCAAACCCATGAGTATTTCACAAAACTTTATTAAGCGACCTGTTCTCACAACAGTCTGTACCATCTTAATTATTTTAGTTGGTGGTATTTGTATTCCGCTGCTTCCTCTTGATAAGTTGCCTCAACTGGCATTAAAGCAAGTAACAGTAACAGCAAACTATCTAGGAACTGATGCGAAGACTGCTGAAGAAAATGTGACAACAGTATTAGAACGTCAAATCAACGGTACAGAAAAAGTTGTTTACATGTCGTCGCAAACGACAAATAACGGTGATACCTCAATTAATGTATCTTTTCCTACAGATATAGATAGGAACACAGCACAGGTATTGGTACAAAATAACGTAGCTGTGGCTGCGTCTCAGTTACCTGTCGAAGTGAATCAAACTGGTGTAATTACTCAGAAGCAGTCACCAACAATTACGATTGCTTATGCGATTTCATCAGAAAAAGACAAGAGCGGAAAATTTCTCTACGACAACGTTTTTTTGAGTAACTATGTAGACCGTTTTGTTCTTGATGAAATCAAACGAATTGAGGGAGTAGGAAGCGCACGAATTGTTGGTGAACGTAAATACGCGATGCGAATCTGGTTGAATCCTTCATCATTGGCAGCACGTGAGGTTTCTGCACAGGATGTTATTAGTGCCATCAGCGAACAAAATATCCAAGTTGGTGCTGGACGTATTGGACAACAACCTACTCCAAGTACGCAGCAGTTTGAAATTGCTTTGCGGGCAGTTGGAAGGTTTACAACTCCACAAGAAGCTGAAGATATAGTAGTCAAGGTTGGGCAAGATGGTACACTAACTCGCGTTCGAGATGTTGGACGAGCGGAAGTTGGCGCCCAAGATTACAGTACAACAAATATATTTGATAATTCTCCTGCTGTTGCGCTATTAGTTAACCAACTTCCAGGTACTAATGCTTGGAATACTGCGGGGTTAGTAAAAGCAAGAATGCAGGAATTATCAAAGAATTTTCCACCTGGATTAAAAGCTACAGTTGCACTAGATAATACTGAGTTCGTTGCAGCTTCGCTTGATGAGGCATTTAAAACACTGTTAGAAGCTGTGTTACTTGTATTTCTGGTTATCTTCATATTTCTACAGGATTGGCGAACAACTGTTATTCCGTCAATTGCAATTCCAGTATCTTTAATCGGTACGATGGCGTTTGCTTATGCGTTTGGGTTTACACTCAATCAATTAACTCTGTTCGGGGTAATTTTAGCAACAGGGTTAGTGGTAGATGACGGGATTATTATTGTAGAAGCGATTGCTTTAAAGCTTGCTCAAGGAATGAAACCTTTACAAGCTGCCTTGGACTCAATGGGAGAATTAACCGGGGCAGTAATTGCTACATCACTAGTATTAATGGCAGTATTTATCCCTGTATCTTTTTTTCCTGGCACTACAGGTATTGTTTATAAACAATTTGCGCTCATTATTGCTTTTTCGATTTTACTTTCGACTTTCAACGCTCTTACATTTTCTCCTGCAATGGGCGCCTTACTAATGCGTCCTGTTCAAGAAGCACACGGTCCTATTGCTGTATTATTTAGATGGTTCAATCGATTTTTTGATTGGGTCAAAGGTGGTTACACTAGTATCGTTGCTTTCCTAATCAAGATTCGTGTAATTGTTGTTCCTGTTTTTATTGCTGGGTTAGTTGCTTCCGCATGGATTTATATGGTAACTCCCCAAGGTTTTATTCCAGAAGAAGACCAAGGTTACTTTTTTATCATTGGTGAAGGACCTCCAGGAGTATCATTAAATTACACCAATGATATCGTTGAGAACGTCCAAACAATCGTGCGTAAATTTCCTGAAGTTGAACATGTCAATGGTTTAGCAGGATTTGGATTTGAAGGAAACGCGACAAATAAATCTCTCTTCTTTGTTAAGTTAAAACACTGGGAAGAACGTAAAAAAGCTAACGAATCAGTTTTTGGTATAACTAGTGCGATTAATAAGGAACTTGCATCAAAAATTTCTGGTGCGCGCTTAATAGCGGTTAATGCACCTCCTGTAGATGGTCTAGGGAGTGCAGGTGGTTTGGAATTTTTCATTCAAAACAAAGCAGCACTACCAATGGAAACACTTATCGATAATTCGCAAAAATTCATCGATGCTGCTCGTAAACGTCCAGAGTTAGCTGGAGTATTTACACAATTTACAAGTAATACTTCCATGATGCAAATAGCTATCGACCGTAACCAAGCGAAAGCACAAAATATTGCCATCAACGATATTTTTAGTACTATGCAAACCTATCTTGGCGCCCGTTACGTCAATCAATATGTACTAGGAGGACAACTTTATCGTGTTTATGCTCAAGCAGAAGGAGAATTTCGTTCTAACCCTGATGCTTTAAATAGTTTATATGTACGCTCTCGCGACAACAAAATGATTCCTCTAACTAGTGTCGTCAAAGCTGAACGTATTAACTACCCACCAATTATTACACACTACAACATCTATCCTGCTATTAAAGTTCAAGCTAGTCCTGCACCTGGTTTTAGTACCGGACAAGCGATGGTAGCAATGGAGGAAGTTGCCGCACAAACACTACAACCTGGATTTGGGTACGAATGGACGGGTACCGCATTTCAAGAACGTTCAGGTGGTGGCGCCGCTCCCATCATTTTTGGTTTAGCTTTTGTAATGGTATTTCTTGTTCTGGCTGCTCAGTACGAAAGCTATATCGACCCGACTATCATTATGTTAACCGTACCATTAGCAATTCTTGGTGCTTTAGGTGCAATTCAATTTCGCGCCAACTTCTTGCAAGCAGGTGGTGTATATCCAGTAGTTGACAATAATATCTACGCTCAAGTCGCGTTAGTAATGCTCATTGGTTTAGCTTCTAAAAACGCAATTTTAATCGTTGAATTTGCAAATCAAATGCACGAAATCGGTATGAACGTTAAACAGTCTGCTATTCGTGCAGCAGAAGATAGATTACGCCCAATCTTGATGACAGCATTTTCAGGTTTAGTAGGATTTTGGCCTTTAGTAATTGCCAAAGGTGCAGGTGCTATGAGTCGTTGGTCACTAGGAACAGCTTTATTTGGTGGTTATTTAATATCCACAGTTTTAAGTTTGTTTTTAGTACCAGTGCTGTATGTAGTAATTAAAGATATAGAACATCGTTTCTTAACACCTAACAAAACCGATAAACCTAAAAAACCCAACCAACCTAAACCCGAACCTGCTGTTGTTGCCTCTCAAAGCGATAATGTGGCGCCCAACTTAAATATCTCTACACAGCACGAGTGAAAAATATGCTCAAAAAATTATTTCATAACTGGACATTTGACGATTGGATGAATCACATTTTATTCTCACTTGCAGTAATATTGCTGATTTATTCCTTCTTCTTTTACGGCTAAAGAAACCGGGTTTCTTTCGACTAAGCAAAACAATCTCAAAGTTAATGAAAAGAAACCCGGTTTCTCACTAAGCATTACACTTCCAACATCTAATAATCAATAAAATCATGTCGATTTTCTGCTGTAATTCCGTCTAAAATTTATTCAAGGGAATAACGTTTATGTTTTTTAGGCTTTATTACCAAGCATCCATCCACTACATTTAACTCCACTTCATAACCTTCGGTTATATTAACTTCCTTAGCTAAATTTAATGAAATGCGAATAGCAAGGCTATCTCCTCATTGTTCAATTTTAACCATATGACATAAATCAACTTATATAAAAAATACATTTTTATACAATCATACACTAGGAGCAAACATTTTTATGACTGAAGATTACGTTCATTTACAAAACCGTATTGTCGAACTTGAGGCAAAAGTCGCATATTTGGAAACAACTTTATTACTCATGCCAGATGTGTATAGATTCCAACGCTTACAAAAATTACTTGCAGCAGGTGATTTTCGTGAGGCTGATCAAGAAACGATTCGAGTTATGCTCAGTATAACTGGCGCCGAAAGTTTAGAATCAATTACACCAAACGACGTGCGTGCTTTTCCTTGTAATCAACTGCAAGCAATTGATAAACTCTGGACAACTTATAGTCAAGGCAAATTTGGTTTCAGTGTTCAAGCCCATATGTACCAAGAAGTCGGTGGCAGCATTGATACTACTATTGCCCAGGATAATAGTATCATTGAAAAATTAGGCTTATTAAATGGATGGCGCCTAAATAATAAATGGCAAAAATGCGATGAACTAGATTACACACTAAACGCACCAAAAGGATGCCACCCCTCACGCTGGTGGAATTCTCCTTTTGGCTCAAAAATGACTAATTATTTCTTTAACAGGCTAATTACCTGCGAAATTTAGAAAATTACTCTTCTTGTTGCATTTGGAGTTCACGCACGCACTCTTGAGCTACTCCAACTGCAAATCCTATCCCTGCACCTATTAGTACATATCTATTGTGCAAAGCACGATAGTACTGGCTGTCAAACCTTAACTGATTAAAGTCGTTTTGGCCAATTCGGGCGCCTGCTAATCCAATTACAGAACCAGCCAATGCAGTCAAAATACCTGAAAACATAATCATTTTAACATTCATAATTACCTCCAATCAAAGGTAAAGTCCATTCTGCTTATACTTTTATCCTCTCAAAGTTCCATGCAATGATTATGTATTGCAACATTTTTTAAAATTCGCATAATAACTATTAACTGTTGTTTTACATACTTTAAATCAATCCAATTAAGGTTTTTCTATTGTTATGTCACAATCATTTAAGTTCAGTTTAATTAGCATAGTTATTTTTATAACTTTGACATCAACTTTTATTGACTGGCATTGGGGTGGTATTGCTATATCTGGTTTCTTATTAATCTACATATCTAAGGGTATACGAAGCATACGTTAATTATAGCTCTCTGCGCTAAGAGCGTCTCTGTGGTAAATAATTGAAGTCTTTTATATTACCTTATTAGGCACAGAGTACACGGAGAAGATTTTTTTATATAGAGATTTTAAAGTATTTGTATAGTTTTTACAAAAAAGATTTCAGTATAAATATTGAGTTAATTAAGTCAAACAGAGTAGGCGTATCAGTTCAGCATGGGATATTACTGAGAAAGCTAGCTGGAATTCTTTCATCTTGAATTTTAATTAGATAATGAACATTATTTACTGGTTTAAAATGCTTGTTTACGCATTGATTAGATTGAATCGCACTCTTTTAAAATTTGGACAGCGCACTCTCAAAGCCCATTCCACAATTAATTTTTAGTTTTTAAAATTTAGTTTGCATATAATATGAGCAACAGTGTCAGCGACAATAACAGTTTGACATCAATTTCGCCGTCGATTTCGCCTTTAAATACCTTAAATACACTAGATATCTCTAAGACATTTGGTCAATCAAATCGTAGTAGCAGTAGCATTTTAGCATCAGGATTCCTTCTACACAGCTTTACTTACCACCTATCTTACCAACTATTCGCCTTGGACAAGTTCCTGTAAGTGTGGGTGAAGGTGATGGAAGAGCAGTTGTAGAAATTCAAAGATTTGACGAAGATTTGAATTTGACGTCAACGGTGAAATATACAACTGCTGGTGATACCGCTACCGAAAATGTTGATTCACTAAAGTTAGTGGAGAGGTGACTTTTGCTCCAGGCGAGACTAGTAAACTAGTATTAATTCCAATTATTGAGGATTCATTACCTGAAAATGATGAAACCTTCACATTTGTAATAAACCAAACGACAGATGCAAATCTCGGACTACAGCGAACTGTCAGAATTGCAATAGATGATGACGACCAAACTTATTTAACCTTTAGTTCGCTAATCGTTAATGAGGGTGATGGTGTCGCTACGGTAGTTGTCAAACGTGGTTTAGTAACTGGCGCCGCCAGCGTAGACGGGAATTTATATTTTGCTGATATCGTAGCAGGTACAATTAGCCGTTGGTGCCCACAATAGTGCGCTCGTGGAAAGTGCGCTTTTAACTCTTTAGATATTTATCGCACCAATTTACCATTTCCCAAAGTGTATGACCCACGGCTTCGTGCGACCGATAGCCGTGGTCTTCATATGGTAAAACTACATAGCGCACTGTTGCACCCAAACCTTTCAGTGCTTCATAAAGTCGTTCGGTTTGCAGAGGATATGTACCTGGATTACTATCTTTTTCTCCGTGTATTAATAGTAGAGGCGCCTTGACTTTATTTGCATGGGTAAATGGTGACATATTATTATACGTGTCCACCGCTTCCCAGTAATTTCGTTGTTCTCCTTGAAATCCAAACGGTGTTAGTGTTCTGTTATACGCTCCACTTCTAGCAATGCCAATTTTAAATAAATTTGTATGTGCTAGTAAATTTACTGTTGTAAAAGCTCCATATGAGTGACCACCAATACCAATGCGATTGGGGTCGGCAATACCACGTTTAACTACATAATCTACAGCAGCTTCGGCGCCGGCAATTAATTGTTCAACATAAGTATCATTTGGTTCAGTGTCACCTTCTCCAACAATTGGAATAGTTGGGCCAGAGAGTATTGCATAACCTTGGGTGAGTAAAAATAATACCGAGTCACGCATTGGACGACTAAAGGTGTTAGTTGCGGTTGTGACTTGACCTGCAAATTCACGGTCTTTAAACTCTTCTGGATATACCCAAAAAAGAAAAGGTAAGGTGCCATCACGATTAACATCGTAGTTAGGCGGTAAATATAACGTTGCTGATAGTTTGACTCCATCTGCACGCTGATATTGCACAAGTTCTTTTTGAAGCTGTGCCAGTTGTGGTGCTGGGTCTTGATAATTTGTTAATACAACGGGTTCAGTGCTACCGTTCTTAAGATAGTAATTTGGTGGTTCGGTTTGAGACTGGCGCCTCGTTATTAATGTTTGTGCTTCTGAGTCTAATATATCAACTACTGACTCAAAGTAAGGGTCTTTACACTGCCATAATCGTGTTCGTTGCTTTGTATCCAAATTAAATTTATCTAAAAATGGATATACTCCCAATGGAGAGGCGCCTCGACCATTTAAATATATACTACTTCCATCTTCGGTAAATCTAATTACATCACGACCGTATTTTCCGTGTGTCGAAAGGGGAACACCTGGGTCATTGTACTTGTCTTCAAAGCTATGGTCAAAAAGTAATATTGGGGGTGTTTTGCTATTTTGCGGATTGATACGCCAAACACGCTGTTTACGGCTATCGAACCACTTTTCCCAAACTAAAGCAACATCTTCACGTCCCCACGCTACATGCTGAAATCGATACTCAGATTGCCAAAGTAGTTTTGGTTCTTTATCGAAAGGTGCATCTAGTACAAATAAGGCATCTCGATAATTAACATCGCGTGTTGGGTCTCCCTCATCTAAAGCTTCAACCCAGTGTAGTACACAAGCTTGGTCGGGGCGCCAAAAAACTCGTCGTTTCCCAGGTCGGACTGCATCAAATTTAATCGAAATATTGTCAGCAAGGGGTAAATCAGCTATTTCACGAACCAACTCACCGTTTGCATTCAGTATCTCTACACGTTTGGGAAAATAAGATGCTGGTAATTGATACGAAAATGGTCTATGTAAAGTTGTTAATAAGATATAATTACCATCCGGTGAAGGTCGAGCTTCATCTATTAAACGAGGCGAAACTATCTGCGTACTTTTACCATCCAAAGTCACTTTATTCAAACTTGATGATATGTAATATTCAAATAAAGTTTCATCGTGAGGACTTTCGAGTAAATTCGTATAAGTACGGCTAGGAGTTTTTCTACCTAAATTCTCTTCTATCATTGGTGCCGTTGGAATCGACGATTTTATTGGGGCTTCACCGCGTTCTGTGGAAATAAATTTACATATTAATGTATCATTCGATAACCAACGGTGTGGCGCCCCGTATGCAGCATTCAAAATTGGCTCAGTTAAACGCTTTGTATTCAGCGTTGCTAGTTCAACCACCCACAACTCTAAACCTGAGTCTCTAGTAATTGTAAATGCTAACCTTTCACCATCTGGCGCCCACTTCAAAAAACTAATCCGAGGATGTTCTGGCAGTGATATATCATTAAAAGTTGTTGAGCAAACAGCCTTAATTTTTATACTGTGGTATTGATTATAACGGAACGGTGCATTAGTACGTGGATTTAGTAAAAATCCAGCGAGCGGTATTTGCGGTTCAGCCAATTCTGCAATTGAAGAAAGTAAAGGCTGTTCTAACTCAACTAACCATTCTTGGTTGGGAGATAGCAATACCGTTGTCGGTGCTGGTGCGTCTAAAATTTGATTGATAGGTGGAGGTGGTGATTGCCAAGTAAGTGTTGTCATAAATTATTAATTAGGGGAAAGGGAAAACTGAAAAGGGAAATAATGTTAGGTAGAAAGGAAATGGGAAGATAAACAGTAAATTTTTTGTATCCCCTGTCATCTTTACCCTTTATCCTTTCCCCAAGTTCTTACTTCCCTTTTGGCGGTTTACTTGTGACACCTTTTTCGTAAGTTAATGTGTAGACACCTTGCGTATGTAACACTCGGTACCATAATCTTGCCTGAGTACCCGTTGAGAGCATTTTGCTTACTGTCGCTTTTGCGATTTTAAATTGCTCTTCATCCAATCCATCACCATACAAATCACGGACGATTGCATCGACGTGAAAGTGTGTTGTAGGGTTATGCCGCATTAATATCAGAATTGCATTCTGAACAGAGTAATCTTGATATTGCGCCAGTAGAGGTATTGTACTTGCTTTTCTAGATATGTGAAGCTTGGGAATATCAGAGATGTCTGGTTTAGGCGGTTTCGCGGCTAGATTGCTCGTAGCTGATTGAGGAGCGGCGCCAATAGTCGAAGTTGGGGATGCCGTTTCTATAATTGGTGAGGCAGCAGCCTCATAATGATGTCGATTAAGTTGACTCAGACTATCCTGAAGGTATGCTTGAGTAGAAGATAAACTAGATAACCGACCTAAAGGATGATACATCTGGTCTTCTTGGGCATAACCTGATATTAGACCATCTAGAGAATTAATCTGATGTCGGATGAAAGACAAGCGTCGCTCTAAATCAACTGCCTCCAGTATGTAGCGGTCGCGTTCTGCCGACAGCAAACTTAGCATCTCAGGTGAATCAGTCATAGTAGTAGTTACCTAATTTCAAAGGAATAAAACAAAGTGGAAACTAAGGAAATTTTTGTTAAGGCTCATGTTCGTATCATTCGACAAAAACTTTACCGCTTCGTCTGCAAAGAATGCAACTTAGTAGCAGAGCGGATTTGTTTTCCCTCACAACCACTCTATTGCGAAACATGCCGACCGCCAAAACAAAAACTTGAAAAACCTTCATCTGAAGCAGTTGTTAAAGCTAAAACCACCAAGAGAAAGCCTCCAGCTAAACAGCCTCGCACCGGAGTTGCCAAGACAACTACAAGAGCAAAAAAAGCTGCTTCTGCCAAATGATATTAAATTTTCACTCCTACTGACAAATTTATGCTTACAAGCAATTATGTAAGCAGATTGCGTCTCTAACCCAGAATGTTTGTCAATTCAATCGTCTTAACACGAAAACTAATAGACTGTTATTGAGTTGACTGACAATCATTCATAAAAGCTCCAGAAGCTGAGGAAAGCACACGTCAACCTGGCTTCTGCACCTTTCTAACTAGAACAACATCAACCTTCAGTATGATGAACTACAAACATACTCATTTCCAAATTAGCAGATACTATTGCATATCATATAAATAACGCAAGACATGTAAATAATTGTAAAGAAATTTTTATGTTACGCTTTGTAGTATAAAACGTAATCAAGCAGGACTTAAATTTATCTCGATAATTAGTACCAGTAAAATGTATTCTGTATTACTATTATTAATTAGTTTTAACAAAATTATAGCTGGAAATTTATCCGCTATAATCATTGCATAGATAGGCTTACAGAGATTTAACTAAAATTTATTTATATTAACTTCAAACAATATTTAAAGTAATTTTACAGTAGATAACATACTTGTTAAATAAATAACATTAGTATTAACGAAATTATAAAGTTTTTAAGGCAATTTCATGAATAGCGAAAATATGGTTTACCACTGTTGCCCAACAGGGCTTCTTGACGGTGGTGTTGGAACCTACGTGAATTCGTTGTTAAATTCTAAAATGCCTGGGGTAAGCGAAAAAATTCTCAATCGAATAGACGATATTGACCAAAGTAAGTTTAAGCTACTTCATATTCACGACCCAATATTGCTCCAAGATTGGCGTGGCGAATGTCCAGCAATTTTTAGCCTGCATAATCACGCAGTTTACTGTCCGAGTGGTACTAAATATGTGTCTGCACTCGGCGCCACATGTGAGCGACTAATGTCACCTCTTGGTTGCTTATGGGGTCATTTTGTTGATGGTTGTGGAAGTCGGCGCCCAGAAAAAGTCATCCAAGGATTTCGTTGGTCATTTTCGTTCTTAGAAATTCTCCAAAAGCGTAAAATTCCTGTAATTGCTTACACCTACTAAAAAACCTAATAAAAACTGGTAATAACTTACCGCAACTAGCTTCTTACGTAACAACGGCGCCTTTAACACAAGAAATTCACGGAGAGCGTCGAATCTTGTTTGCTGGCAAGATTGCCCCTGATAAAGGAATCGAATGGCTGTTAAAAGCTTTGGCAAAAACAGACTCTAGTATTCAACTTGACATTGCTGTAAACGGGTGGGACAAACAGCAGCTCGAAAAATTAGCGCATCAAATGGGATTAAATAACCGCATAGTTTGGCATGGCTGGTGTAAAGGTGAAAATTAGAAAAACTTTATAATCAGTGCTTCGCTGTAATTTTTCCTAGTGTTTGGCACGAACCAGCAGAACTAATTACGCTTGAAGCTTACGCACGTTATCGTCCCATAATTGCTAGCGCTGTTGGTGGAATTCCAGAACATGTGCGGAAAGAAACGGGTATTCTTGTAGAATCGAACAATATTGACCAACTAGCAGGCGCCATCAGCGATTTATCTGGTGATTATCAAAAAAGTCGTGTCTTAGGGGAACAAGGACATGCGTTGCTCATGCAAGAATTTACACTCGGAATTCATACTCAACGATTACAACGAATTTACGACCAGAAAACAGCTAACAGCCTTCTTCAGTTTCGTCCAAGCAGAACTTTTAGTATAAAGTTAAAAAATATCAGACTCAATATTCAAGCCAAGTATTTAAAAAGATTGTGGTGCGATAGTGAATAAGAGTGATATTATTAAGAACTGTTTCGCCTGTCTCACACAATGAACGCCTGTTTATATGTCTGATACTCAGATTACAGCATCCGCAAACGGGAAAAATCATATGCTGCCACAAATGAATAGTCAAAATACTATTCGCATTCGAGGTGCGAGGCAGCATAATTTGAAGGATGTTGACTTGGAAATACCCAGAGACAAACTCATTGTGTTTACTGGAGTATCCGGTTCGGGTAAATCATCACTAGCATTTGATACCATTTTTGCTGAAGGACAGCGCCGCTACGTTGAATCTTTGAGCGCTTATGCACGTCAATTTTTGGGACAATTAAACAAACCCGATGTTGAAGCTATTGAGGGTTTAAGTCCAGCAATTTCCATTGACCAAAAGTCTACATCGCACAATCCTCGCTCTACAGTTGGTACTGTAACTGAGATTTACGATTACATGCGATTGTTGTTTGGACGTGCAGGGCAACCCCATTGTCCAATTTGTGACCGAAATATTGCACCCCAAACTATCGATGAAATGGTCGATAGAATTATGGAGTTACCCGACCGTACCAAATTTCAAATTCTTGCACCCGTCGTTCGTGGTAAAAAAGGTACCCACAAAAAATTATTATCAAGTTTAGCATCGCAAGGATTTATTCGCGTTCGTATTAATGGCGAAGTGCGTGAACTCTCTGATTCTATAGATTTAGATAAAAATTTTACACATTCTATTGAAGTAGTAATTGACCGTCTAATTAAAAAAGACGGACTACAAGAGCGTTTAGTAGACTCGCTTTCTACAGGTCTTAAACTTTCAGAAGGAATTATCGCCATATTATACACTCCTGTGTCGGGTGGAAATACTGACAAAGACGAAGACCAAGAAATAGTTTTTTCTGAAAACTTTGCTTGTCCTGAACACGGTGCAGTCATGGATGAACTATCACCGCGTTTATTTTCTTTTAACTCACCTTACGGTGCCTGTGCGAATTGTCATGGACTCGGCACATTAAGAAGATTTTCGCCCGAATTAGTGATTCCAAACCCAGAGGCGCCTATTTATGCAGCAATAGCACCTTGGTCAGAAAAAGAAAATTCTTATTATTTAGAATTACTATACAGTTTGGGGAAAGCACATAACTTTGAGCTACAAACTCAGTGGTGTAAGCTTGAAGACGAACAGCGCTCCATTCTATTAAACGGTGAGACAGTAGAAAAAGGAGATAAAACGCCTCATTTTCGAGGTATTATTCCGATTTTGCAGCGTCAGTACGAAGGTGGTTCCGAGCTAGTAAAACAAAAATTAGAGCAATATTTAGTAGACCAACCTTGTCCGGTTTGCTACGGAAAACGCTTAAAACCCGAAGCTTTATCAGTACGTTTAGGGCAACATCGAATTTTAGATTTGACGAGTGTATCAATACGTGACTGTCAAGTACGTATCGACGAGTTAAAATTAAATCCACGTCAAGCTCAAATTGCGGACTTGGTACTGCGTGAAATCAAAGCACGTTTACAATTTCTTTTAGATGTGGGTTTAGATTACCTCACCCTTGACCGTCCAGCAATGACCCTTTCTGGTGGAGAAGCACAGCGCATTCGACTGGCAACCCAAATTGGTTCAGGTCTAACAGGTGTACTATATGTCTTAGATGAACCTAGTATCGGTTTACATCAACGCGATAACGGGCGCCTGTTACGAACATTAAATCGATTGCGTGATTTAGGCAACACATTAATAGTTGTCGAACACGACGAAGAAACAATTCGAGCAGCAGATTATGTAGTTGACATCGGTCCAGGTGCAGGTTTGCATGGAGGTAACATTGTCGCACAAGGTAATTTACAAGCATTACTAGATGCAGACGACTCACTAACAGGAGCATATCTATCAGGACGCAAAGTAATTGAAACTCCAGGAAAGCGACGCGAAGGCAACGGGTTGAATTTAATTATTAAAAATGCCTGTCGCAACAATTTAAAAAATATCACCGTCGAAATACCTCTTGGTAAGCTTGTTTCGGTGACAGGTGTATCTGGTTCAGGAAAATCAACATTAATTAACGAAATACTTTATCCAGCGCTACAACACCATATAACTAAGAGAGTTCCATCTCCCAAAGATGTAGATGGCATTCAAGGGTTAAGCGCAATAGATAAAGCCATAGTTATCGACCAATCACCAATCGGTCGTACACCACGCTCAAACCCTGCAACTTATACAGGTGTTTTCGATGTTATCCGTGACGTATTTTGTCAAACCGTCGAAGCAAAAGCACGTGGTTACAAAGCTGGACAATTTTCATTTAACGTCAAAGGGGGACGTTGCGAAGCTTGTAGTGGACAAGGGGTAAACGTCATTGAAATGAACTTTTTACCCGACGTTTACGTTCAGTGCGAAGTTTGTAAAGGCGCCAGATACAATCGTGAAACTCTGCAAGTAAAATATAAAAATAAATCAATTGCCGACGTTCTCAACATGACTGTAGAGGAAAGTTTAGAATTTTTCCAAAACATTCCCAAAGCAGTAGTGAGACTACAAACCTTAGTAGATGTCGGTTTAGGTTACGTTCGACTTGGACAACCAGCCACAACATTATCAGGTGGTGAAGCACAACGAGTCAAATTAGCAACAGAACTATCTCGACGTGCAACAGGCAAAACACTTTATTTAATCGACGAACCAACAACAGGTTTATCATTCTATGACGTACATAAATTACTAGATGTACTACAAAGACTAGTAGATAAAGGCAACTCCGTCTTATTAATCGAACATAACCTAGATGTTATTCGTTGTTCCGACTGGGTAATAGACCTAGGTCCGGAAGGAGGAGACAAAGGAGGGGAATTAATAGTAGTAGGAACACCCGAAGATGTTGCCAAAAACGATTTATCACACACCGGGTATTACTTAAAACAAGTGCTAAAACATTACCCAGCTACAATCACAAAATAATCCAAAGTTTAATCCCCCCAACCCCCCTTAATAAGGGGGCTAAAAACCCTCTTGTTCCCCCCTTATTATGGGGGGTTAGGGGGGATTTTTAAAGGTAATAATCTAGAAACATTTTCTAAATAGCCAATTCTTCTCCCCGTGCAGCAACAACACGCACTATCATCACTACAACAAGTAAACTCAACAATGGCAAAGCAATAAATGGTGATTTAGTTAATCTCAAAATATATTCAGCAACCAAACCCAACCACAAAAAATGCATACCTGTAGTATGTAAAATTTGCCAATTACGCTTACCTAAATATTTAGCAGGTTTTTCAAAAGACGTTATAGTCATTGCAAATAATAATATATACCCAATTGTTCCCAAAGGGTCAATTGCTGGCGCCACTCCTGCCGTAACATACCATAAACCCAACAATGCAAAAGCATGATAGGTATGCGATACAGCCATAGATAAACCCAGGTAGCGACGATTTTTAATCAGCCAACTTGATATTGGACTCGACCAAAGTTTACGAAGTGAAGACGCAACAAAAGCACTCAAGAACAATAATAAAGACGTTCTACCAGTAGCACGAATCATCATTCGCATAGCTGACTCGTTCATACCCTGTAACAATATAATCGTAACTATCATTAAACCAACAAACAACGCAGTAAACCCAACAAGGCGCCATTTTTTTAAATATGTATCTATCATGCCAAAATACCTACATATACTCTGATAGGTAGTAATACCAATTCTGCATAAAGTTGCGCCAAATAAATCCCGTAGAGATTGACATGTCAATCTCTACAGTCAGGGATAAAGCGCATCTTCATCGAGAAACGGTATAAGTGTAAAAAATGTATATAACTAGCGTCTTGCCTATTCTTCTAAAAAATGTTCTAAACTTATGAATCTAAACTGAATCTCTGTAAACTTTAGGTGTAAGCTGAGTATACTGTTTAAAAACTCTAGTGAAGTGGCTTTGATTTTGAAAACCTACTTGCAGAGCAACTTCAACTAATGTTAAATGAGTTTGTCTAAGCAACTGCTTGGCTTTATCAATACGACATTGCATAACATACTGATGTGGAGTAACCCCCATTGAGTGTTTAAACAAACTAGCGAAATAAGTAGGACTAATGCAAACTACACCCGCTAATTCCTGAAGCGTTAAATTATTTTCTAGGTGTGTTCTAATATACTCAATTACTTGATGAAGCTTATATTTAGGCAACCCATCTGTATATTGTTTAATTTCAGGACGATGCGAACAATATCGCCTCAGTAAATGTACTGTTAAAGCAGTTGTCATTGATTCAACATACAGCCTACTACTGGCGCCACCAATTTTAACTTCTGCCATCATTGCAAGTCCCATCTGCTCTATCAATGGGTCATTTACTTGTAATTGTCGCACCAGTTCTATATCAGAACTACCAAAATTAGCAGCAGCGTCTCTAAGTATGTCACGGTTTAAAAATAACTCAAGCAAAGGTGTTTCTCTATCAAGCTGCGTCCGAGGAAAAACCTGCGTCGATGGAATAATAATAATGTCACCTTTGGCATACTCACGATGCTGCCAACGTGCATCCATCATAAAGCTAGCGCAAAAATTATCTAGCGCAATACAAATAAAATCCATCCCAAGCTCAATTTCCGGTGTACAGTCTGCAGGTTCAATCTCATAAATCAAATTTAAGCTATCCCATCCTAACTCAAAGCTATCAAGCAGATGCAAGTGTTCGGGTGGTTCATGATTAGCCATAGCTCTTTAGTATTTCTTAACTTTATGAAATTTTGATGTAAATTTTGGTAGTAATCAGGATGGCGCCTAAAAGTAAGAATAATATAATCTTTGAATAACTATCTAGTTATGTGTCGCAATCTTTGAGTTATTTAACAAAAAATTATGGCAAATTCACCTTTTGGGGTGCCATCTCCTCAACTACCTACTTTAATACCCGGAGCGCGCGCTTGGGTAAACGCAGTAGGTTTAATTTTATTACTGTTAGCTTGGCAATATGTACTAACTGAGATATACGAACATATTATTTTACTGATTAACTGGTGCCATGTACCCGTAAGAGTTTGGTACGTGCTGTTACTGCTTGCGTTATTATCTCCAATCGCAGTAGTCGCTTTTGCCCATCATTGGATGCATAGACTATTAGATAACTTTTTTCCCGAAAGTAAACTACCTGAGACAGAAACAGTGCCAGGTACCTTTCCAGGAATTATGAGCTGGTGGCAAGGATTATTTGGTTGGGTAGCAAAGCTAATATCTTCTGCTATTGCCTATACCACCTTAGCTTTATTCTTAACAGACAACGCTCTCTCGTATTATTTTCTCAAGTTTTTTACAGACGGTTGGAATGTTTGGAGAGTTGTCCCCATCATCATTCAAATTATCATTGCAGCTTTTCTTTATCAATTTGAATACGCAGTCAACCAGCGTTTAATTTCTGCCGCACGAAGATAAATAACACACTCACATTTAACTTACATTTAAATAGAGTAAAAAAATGATTGATTTAATACTATCATCGGGATTGACTTCTTTTGGCGCCCTTCTCTACAATTTTGGTAATTACAAAAGCGCAATCGGTAATTACAGTTTAGCTATTCAATGTAATCCCTAAGATGAAGTAGCGTATGTAAATCGAGGAATAGCTAGAGTCGTTATTGCTGAATATGAAGCAGCAATTGAAGATTTAAATCAAACTCTTCAAATAAATCCTCAAAACGCTCAAGCTTATGCAGAACGAGGTCTTGCTCGCGCAATGATTGGCGAAAACGAAGCTGCCATAGAAGATTGCAGTCATGCTATTCAACTGAATCCTCAATATTATAGAGCTTACTATGGACGTGGCGCCGCTCGTTCGTATATAGCGTTTTCCGTTCTAATGAAGTACACAAAGGCGGGCAAGGATGCCTAGAACATAAGAAATTTATCAATTTAATCTGTACCTCGCTTGACTAAGAAGCGCTATATGGGTGATATTCAAGGGGCAATTGAAGATTTTACCCATTTAGTTAGATTACAACCAAATGCTCATAGTTACTACTATTTAGCTTGTCAACAATATTTACATGGTAATAAAGCTAAAGCGATAAAGAATTTAACGAAATCTATTGATTGTAAGTACGAAACAGATTTTATTGAATCTCTTGCCTCCGATATATTTGAGGCATTATCGGGAGGTCATAAATACAACCCATATCCTTCTTACTATATTCGCGGTAATATTTTTTATGAACTTGGTGATGAAGAAGCAGCCTTTGAAGATTATCAAGAAGCAATAGAAATTGAGAATAAAGGTATAACTTTAGTATCTGATAACGATGAGCATGGTTTTTGGGGACGAGCTTTAGCGAAATATCATCAAGGTAATAAAGAAGGTGCTATTGAAGATTTGCAGAAAGCTGCGGAAGTTGCTTTGAAATTTAAAAGCACTGCTTTTCATCAAAGAGTGTCAGATTTACTTACCGAGATTAGTTCACAGCAATAATGGTTACAGAGGGGAAATTATCCCACTCCATATTATAATGGACTTTATTACTCTTAGCCCCCGAAATTCGGGGGTTAGGATTAAATTGGCGCCAATCTCACTTTTTATTCTATCTTGCCTTTATGGTAATTATATTTGAGATATAAAATATTAAGCACGCTCAGTGCTTAGTACGAACGTAATAAAATTATAAAGTTTTGATGATTTTGGTAGCATGACTTAGTTACCTGGGAATACTGAAATTAAAGCCAAAAAATTTTAAGATACCAGGGAATGCAAATGAATTATAATATAGGTAGCGGCTGGTTTAACGATTTAGCTCATGTTGATACAGTTCGTCATGAAATCGCTGCAATACTTGATTCGATAGCGCACACGTTAAGTCAAGCTGAGTCTGAGGGTGAGAAAACTTCGGGTAGGTTTGGTTTGGAACCTGAAATCAAACGTCTTTTATCAGAAGCTGAAAATTTGCGTCAAGGTGTTTTTAGATTGCTCGTACTCGGAGACATGAAGCGTGGCAAGAGTACTTTTCTTAATGCTTTACTTGGACAAAATTTGCTTCCTAGCGATGTTAGTCCTTGTACTGCTTTCTTGACTACTATCAAATACGGCGCCCAAGAAAAAGTTACTATTTACTATAACGATGGTAAGGCGCCTGAACAAATAGATTTCCAACAGTTCAAACTACGCTATACTATTGACCCTAACGAAACCAAAGTTCTGGAAAAAGGTGAACAGCTAGCTTTTCCTGATGTTAGTCATGCAGTTATTGAACATCCATTACCACTTTTGGGTAAAGGTATTGAGTTTGTAGATAGTCCAGGGTTGAATGATACCGAAGCGCGAAATGAGTTGTCACTCAACTATATATATAACTGTCACGCGATATTATTTGTGCTGAGTGCGTCCCAACCTTGCACCTTAGAAGAACGACGCTATTTACAAAACTATCTCCGAGATAAAGGGTTAAATATCTTTTTTATCGTGAATGGATGGGATAGGGTTCGCGATGGACTAGTTAACCCAGACGATGTTGAAGCATTACAGTTAGCAGAAGAAAGACTGCGTACCTGTTTCCGCAGCAATTTAGCTGAGTACTGTAACCATAATAATAAAGATATTTACCAGCAGCGTGTTTTTGAAGTGTCTGCTCTTAACGCTTTGCGTGCGCGTATTAAAAACCCAAATGCTGATTTAGATGGTACAGGACTACCACCGTTTTTAAATAGTTTGAATCGCTTTTTAGCAAAAGAACGCGCGGTAGCAGAAGTAGAACGCACACGTACAATTGCGAATCAAGTATATAATCGTTTCTGCGAAGTTATTGACCGTCGCGTTCCACTTTTAGATAACAGTGTCGATGAGTTAAAGCAAAAAATAAAATCGATACAGTCAGATTTTGATAAATTATCTGATATTAGCAATAGATTTCAACTTGAAATTCGTGATATACGTGATACTAAAGCCAAGGATATCGCTGATTCTTTTAGAAATTATATATTGAATTTAGAAACAACGTTTGAAGAAGATTTTATTGCATCGCAGCCTGATTTAGATTATATGCAATTTTTCGACAAAAATAATCGTGCAGTCTTCTATACTTCATTTAAACGTGCTTTTGAGCGGTATATGAACGATAGAATAACCGCATGGGAATTTATTTCTAAGCAGGAATTAGCGGCAGTTTTCACACAGTTAGAAGAAAAAGCAGCAAGTTATCGAGCCGAATATGGGCAAATATTAGAAGCGATAAATTGTAAGCTAATTGGCTACCGTTTTTATGCCGTTGGACATACATACAGGTCAAACCAATTTGAAACTTGGGCTGATACTGTCATGGATGTATTCGGTGCCATTCCCGATAGTATGAATAGAGGCATAAATTCCTTTAACTACTTTTGGGTACGAGTATTTGCAATTGTTGCAGCTTCACTGATACTACAATTTGCCACAATTTTATTTGCTGGGATAACGCTACCCGTTTTAGGTGCAATTCTTGGAGGTATTGGAGTTGTAGCACTGCAAGCTGAATATGTCCGTCGTACATTAATCAATGCTACCAGAAAAGAATTTGCCAAACACCTACCGCAAATTGCAGAAGAACAATGGCGCCCAATTTTTGAAGGTGTTCAACAATGCTTCAATGATTATGCAAATCTAATTGGTACACGTATCAACTCAGATATAAACTCACGAAAACAGGAGTTAGATAACTTACTCAAACAAAAACAATCTCATGAAATTGATATCAAAGCAGAAGCAAAACGCTTAAAAGACCTAGAAATTGAAATTCAATCACAAATCAAACAAATTGACCTTGTACGCGAATCGTTATAAGCTGTAAAATATTCAATTCACATAATCACTATAAATGAAAATCTTGTGGAACGGGCATCCCTGCCCGTCCCTTTAAAAATAAATGATTTATTTATATCTTTCAAATATTTATTCTCTACAGGGTTTTAACTTGGGGTAAGCGATGCGTTTGTGATGGAACTGCTGCCATACTTTTACGAAAATCTCAGCTATTTGTGTCATTTCCGCGCGCGTTAGTCCTGAGTCTATAAGTTGATTATCTTGCCAGCGTCCACGCAATATATTGTTAACAACTCCTAAAGCTTGCTCGTATGTTGTGTCTTTAAGACTTCGCAGTGCAGCTTCACAAGAGTCTGCTAACATTACTATTGCCGTTTCGCGTGACTGAGGAATAGGTCCATCGTAGCGAAAATCTGCTTCGTTTACTTCTATAAAAGGATTCTCTTTTGCTATTTGCTGTGCTTGATGATAAAAATAAGCAATTTGCATTGTTCCCTGATGTTCGGGAATAAAAACTTGAATTGCTGTTGGTAATCGATGTTTACGCGCTATCACTAAACCTTCACTAACATGCTTCTTAATAATTTCTGCACTTAACCAAGGGTCGTTTATCTCGGTATCATGTTTATTTGGTCCACCCATTTGGTTTTCGATAAATGCTTTGGGGTCATGCATTTTACCAATATCATGATATAAAGTCCCTGCTCTGACTAATTCAACGTTACACCCAAGTTTACAAGCTGCTGCTTCCGCAAGACTAGAAACAAATAAAGTATGTTGGAATGTTCCTGGAGTTTTCGCTGCAAGACTTTTTAACAGTGGACGGTTAGGATTTGCAAGTTCTGCCAAACGAATTGGAGTTACTAAGTCAAATAGTTGTTCTAAATAAGAACTTAACCCTAAAGCTACAATGCTCCAACATAATCCTGAACAAGCTAATAACAACGAATTTGTTAATACAGAGTACCATTTACCTACCGATACACCACCAAATATAATTGTCAAAACTAAAAATACACAACCTTGTGTTACTGCTATTCCTATTCCTAACAACGCTAAGTCTTCGCGTGAACGTCGTTTATGTGCCATGTAGCTGCCTAAAAATGCTCCCGTCGCTCCAGCAAATAGTGCAATTTTACTAACCCCAAAATTTAATGGCAGTAGTACTGTTAATAATCCAATGACCGTAAGACTAATACGAGTTCCGTAAAAGCTGCCTAATAATAATGAAACTGCGCTCCAAGTTGTATAGTAGGTACCCATTGTCAATACTAGTGGTGTACTTAGAGTTAGCAATAAAATTAAAATTCGGTCTCTTGTGCGTTTAAGATATTTTACCCGTTTATCAACACCTGCAAAAACTAAAATGGCGCCACTAATGGCAGTTGCAAGAAGCAGTAAAGCGACCCAGTTAACTTCACGGTCAATCAAACCATAGCTTTCTAAAACTAAAAGATGCCAATCTGTGATTTTTTCTCCTTGACGAACAATAATTGCATTTTGTTTGACCTCTACCATGACGGGTTTGACTTCAGCAGCAGCAAGTTCTACATTTGCTTGCGTTTTTGCTCCATCAGTTATCAGGTTTGGTTGCAATACGTTCAATAGTACTTTTGTCGCTAATTCTTGTCCTTCTTTTGGTACCGATGATGATTGAACATTCAATCTTACTGCTTCAGTTAATACGCTGTTTGGTAAACCAGGTGAAATACCTTGAGCTAACATACGTTCGGCAATTTGCTTAATTAGAGTTTGGGTGTTTTTCCAGTCTTCTTCTGTTAAATGTACAAATTTCTCGTTATATACTGCGTTTGGCTGATTAATTATTTCTGAAATTTGAGCTTTGGCGGCTGTATACTTTTGACGTGATAAAGCAATTTTTTGTGTTAATATTGAAATATTTTGCTCTGATGTAGTTAAACGGTAGGTTTCAACTTCTGACAATGCTTGAGTCAAAGCACTGCTTATAGTTAATTTTGAATTCGTCTGTGTTTCGATGTCGGCGCCTGAAACTAAAAGCTTTTGTTGCTGTGGTTTTACTTTAACACTATAATCATCCACAATTGCTAGGTCGTAATCGGATGTGCTTTTCTTTCGTTCAAGTGCTTGTGAAAACTGTGATTGCTTAGTTGGGTGAACTACGGCAAACCTAAATGCTTCCCATTCATTGTTTGATGTCGAACGTAAATAACGTTGCGTAGGTACACTTAGAACAATTGTATCAAAAAACGGAAAAGAACCAGCCAGGTTACGAATACTATTCCCTTGTGCCACAATTGTTTCGAGTTTTTGCCCAACCTGATTATTAGCACTTTTATCAATCATCAATACAGGCGCCAAGTTTAAGGCAATTGCATTACGTTTAGATTGAGTCGCGTACTTGTTTTCTAAAACTTTTGTACTTGGCGCCCGTACTGTCACCTGAGCAGTACTTCCACTTTTGACCAACGGTTGACTATACCAACTATGCCCAACTACTGCTGTCAGCAATATAAGCGCTAAAGCAAAAATTACAGGTGTACCTCTAAATATATCTCTTAGCCGATGAGTATAAACTCGTAGCCCGCGATTCGCTAACTTTGCCACACTATAAAGCTGAGGTTGAACTACGTATAACTCTTGTAATGCTTCAAATGAACAATTACGGCGTAGTTTTATATACCATCGCCGTACTCTTGTCAATCGCTGCGTCAAGGACTGCAAAAATGGCGCTTGTCTCATCAACTATGACCGCAGTGGCTACTTAAGGGATTCAAACAGCACAGTCTTTTACAGAAAATTATCTTACCCATGTGTAATATAATACCACTATTGACTAAGAATATAAAATTTTCATTAAGACACTATATAAAATATTACTAACAGGTGTGAATTTTTGCGCTAATTACAGGACACACTATTTACTTTCGTTTACTTTTTAGTAGTGTTTATGTCCAATTTACCGTAATCGGATGATACGAGGAGCTGCATATACTGATAAATGCGAGCTTTGTTCGAGCAATGGTAGGTAATTGCATAAGTATTTTCCTCTGCTTTTTTTAGCATCTTGGTTATCAAACTCACATACACCCGACCATATCGCCAAAAGTTCATCTGTTAATTTTAGCATCTGTAAAAACTCATCTTCCGCTGTTTTAGCTGATAAATGGCGTAAATGTTTCATTTGCCAGCTAATTGGTATTCCTAATGCGCTATTATAAGCTCCTGATAAGGCGCCTGTCATTACACTGCTAATATAATAATCATTATTATTAAAACTTAATATTTTGCCGTTGAGATAAAGTGATACCGATAAGCAAAAATCTTCAAGACTTTTAAAAAAAGTATAAAACGCAATTGCGACGACATTAGATAGAGTATTTACTTTATATAGTTCAGTAAATGCTTGCTCCAAGCTAACTTGCTGGTTGAGTAAATTATTTACTGTTTCAAGTTGTTGAGGTGTATTCGTTGGTGTTTCACCAATAAACCTGATAATTTCACTAAAAACAGAAGTTTGTGATAATTTTTCATTTAGCGATTGGGCAATTGTATAGCCAATAGCAAGCACACTGTCTCTAACTATCAAGTTATCACTATGCGTGCGCGACAGTTCCAGTAAGTTATATCGAAGCTTCGATAAATCTTCATGACAAAATAATATTACTGGTAAAGCTGAAAAAAGCGTATTGAGTAAAACTTGTTGATTTAGTTGTTGATTTAGGAGTGTATCAGCTTGGTTTATCGCACAAAAGGAGTTACTATCGAACTTACCTTGTGCAATTAAACTTTTACAACTAAAGGTACTTTCAATATAAGCTTGTCTTATAATTTCTGGTTTTCTGTCCTTTGCCAACTCTAAAGCAAGCAAAGCACCTGCAATAGTTCCTTGGAACCGACTTTTGAGCGTATAGCGCATGGTGTAAATAAAGCTAGGATTATTACGATTCCTAACTATACCTATAATTAACTTTCCAAATGATACACCAATGCTTGTAAGCCCAGTATATAACTCTGGGCGCCGAAACCGCTAATTTGCCCAACTGCCACAGGAGCAATGTATGAGTGATGACGAAACTCTTCACGACGATAGACGTTGCTCAGATGAACCTCAACAGTAGGAATATTTACGCCAGCTATTGCATCACGCAAGGCTACACTCGTATGAGTATAAGCTCCAGGATTTATTAATATCCCTTGATGCTTTCCCCAAGAGTCATGGATTTTATCGACCAAAAAACCTTCGTGATTTGACTGGAAAAAATCGATATTAACCGCTAAATGTCGTGCTTGTTCTTCTAACAAGCGGTTAATGTCGTTTAAACTAAGTACACCATAAATACCTGGTTCTCGCTGTCCCAGCAAATTTAGGTTTGGTCCGTGCAGTACCAAAATGCTTAAAGTGCGCTGTGCCACGTGTAAATTTTATTTTTAACGACGACGTGAGCGGTCGTTTACTGGAATCGGAATTAGCTCCGGTTCCGCTTCAGCATCAGGGCCTAAAAGGGCTTCGATTAATTTCCGCCCTAATTCTTTAAGCTTTTCCAGTACCTTCTCTATATAGTCCATCTAACTGACCGCTCCTGAGATAATACCTTAATTTAAGTTAACAGCAAAAGAATAGTAAGGGCAACACAGTTTTTATTGGATACGTTGTACATGATTATACACCTACACACGCAACAGCGGAATGAGCCGCGTCTCTCTAAATTTTATTGTGTTACTTTCCCTACTTATAAGAGTATCACATTAACCCCCCAGTCAGCCGCATCTTTCTTGTGATGGGTATTTTGCATTTTTCGTCAATAGGGAATAGACAGTTAGGAAGGGAAAATCACGTTCTCCCTTCCAATCTTTATTTTTTCTTCGCAGTTGCAGTTGATTTCGGTTTCGCTGCTTTTTCAGTTTTATTGGTCTTGCTAGTAGATTTTGTTGCACTTGCAGTTTTTGCTTTGCTGGTTTTGCGTGTGGTTTTAGAAGTAGATGCTTTGCTTGCCAGCAGTTGTACAGCAATGGCGAGAGTTAAATTTTCTACAGTGTGTCCTTCGGGTATACTCACGTTGGTTTTACCATGCTTGATGTAGGGCCCATAAGGACCATCATAAATATTAATTGGTTGCTCGTCTTCAGGATGGGCGCCAAGTTCTTTTAAAGCAGCTTTTGATTTGGTACTGCTAGCTCGTCCTTTTTTTGGTTCAGAGAAAATTTCTAATGCGCGTTCTAATGTCACATCCAAAACGTTATCAGATGCTTTTAGAGAGCGATAGTCTTTACCCTCTTTACCTTGGTCGTGAACGATGTAGGGTCCAAAACGCCCTAAAGAAGCTTGAATTTTTCCACCGTCAGGATGAGTGCCCAATGTTCTAGGTAAAGCAAGTAAACCAATGGCTATTTCTAGGGTGAGATTTTCTGGTGTAATACCTTTGGGTAAAGATACCTGTTTAGGTTTTGGATTTTCTTCAGATTTATCACCCAACTGAACATAAGGGCCATAGGGACCAATTAGTGTATAAATTGGTTCCCCTGTTTCAGGATGGCGCCCTAAACTTTCGGGTCCTTCAGTTTTTTGTTTAAGCAGGGTTTGTACTTTCTGCGGGTCGAGGTCTGCTGGAGTTAAATCTCTCGGAATAGAAGCAGTTACTACCCCTTCTCCATTTTCAACTTCAATATAAGCTCCATATTTACCGATACGAACTTTTGCATCTAAATTTTCTAGTTCTACTGTTCTAGCTGTTGTGGCATCGATTTGGCTTTCTTGTTCTCTAACAAGCGTTTCTAGTCCTTTATCTCCAGAATAAAAGTCTTTGAGATATGGTAGCCATTGAGCTTCACCTGTGGCTATATCATCGAGTGTTTGCTCCATTTTGGAGGTAAAACTAGGGTCAACGACGTCAGGGAAGTGTTTTTCTAGCAAACCAGTAACCGCGAACGCTGTAAATGTAGGCACTAAAGCGTTATTTGTTAACTGAGCATAACCTTTATCAATAATGGTACCGATAATGCTCGCATAGGTACTAGGGCGCCCGATACCTTCGCTTTCAAGAGTTTTAACTAGTGTTGCTTCGGTATATCTTGCCGGAGGTTGAGTTTCATGCTTGACCGCTTCGAGCTCGTTGCATTCTGGATGATCATTAACTTTAAGGTTGGGGAGAATAATTTCCATATTCTCAAGCGCAGCGTCAGGGTCATCAGAACCTTCGACATAAGCGCGTAAATATCCTTCAAAGTCTATACGTTTACCAGAAGAACGAAAACCAGCGTCTTCTACTTGGAGTTGCACTGTAATTTGGGTTTGACGCGAGTCTGCCATTTGGCAAGCAACAGTGCGCTTCCAAATTAGGTCATAAAGTTGAAACTCACGACCACCCAAACCCGTTTCTTGCGGTGTACGGAAACTACTACCTGCTGGACGAATCGCTTCGTGTGCTTCTTGGGCACCTTTTGATTTTGTTGTATATTGGCGAGGTTTAGGACTCAAGTAATCTTTGCCGTAAAGCTTTTCAACACAGTCGCGTGCAGCACTTATCGCTTGGTCAGACAAATGTACTGAATCAGTACGCATGTAGGTAATGTAACCTTGCTCATACAGATTTTGAGCAGTTCGCATTGTGTCGCGTGCCGAAAGACGTAATTTACGGTTAGATTCTTGTTGTAGCGTCGAAGTTGTAAATGGTGGCGCCGGTTTACGAGTAACTGGTCGTTCTTCGAGGTCTGTAACCGTCCAAGTTTGACCTATGAGTCGAAGTTGTAAGGCCTCGGCTTCAGCTTGGTTTAATAGTACAACTTGGCGCCCAGATGTAATTTGTCCAGTAGTTGAATCAAAATCACTACCAGTTGCAACTTTTGTGCCACCTAGAGTTACTAAAACAGCGCTGAAAGGAGTTTGTTCTTGTAATAGCTCGGCTCTGAGGTCCCAGTAGGCGCCTGTACGAAATGCTCGACGTTGACGTTCTTTAGTGACTAGTAAACTCACAGCTACTGACTGTACACGACCCGCTGAGAGACCGTAGGAGATTTTTTTCCAAAGTAGCGGAGATAGGGTATACCCTACTAATCGGTCTAAAATTCGTCTTGTTTCTTGGGCACGTACTAACTTGTCGTCAATAGAACGACAATCTTTCAAAGCTTTTTGAATAGCTTCCTTGGTAATTTCATGGAATACCATTCGCTTTGTCGGAACTTTTGGATTAAGCAATTGGTATAAATGCCAACTTATACTTTCCCCTTCTCGGTCTTCGTCAGTTGCTAATATCAGCTCAGATGCTTCCTTAAGAGCATCTTTCAACTGAGTGACAATTTTCTTTTTATCTTTGGGGACAACGTAAAGAGGTTCAAAGTCGGCATCTACATTTACTCCAAGCTGTGCCCATTTTTCCGCCTTAACTGCGGGGGGTATTTCTGTAGCTGACTGTGGAAGGTCGCGCACATGACCCATTGACGCTTCTACCCGAAACCCTTGCGGCAGGTAATTACGAATGGTGCGAGCTTTTGTTGGAGATTCAACGATGACGAGAGTTGACATGGAGATTTTTTATAAAAAAAGCAATGAGCGCAGTTAAATAGTCATTCTTGAGGCTAATCTATCAGAGATGTCAAGCTATATGTCACTACCTGCGTGGTAACATGTATTCTCACCAACTGCTTACAAGCAACACATGGGAGTGACTCTTCTTGCGTGCTGGGTTTACATCCCTCATGGTATTTTGAGTTAGTGCTGCTAGACCTTTGACACATACGTGTTGGTTCCAGCTATTTCAATCATTAACTTATATCTTGCTTTTTTGGCGACTGTTAGCAAGTAAAAATCTGCCGTCAGGTCTAATCAGCACCTCAAAGCTTGATTAACATCGAAACCATAGTATAGTCCTCAATTCTTTTATATCGATAATAAATATAGTCATACATCAAAAAACGAGTAACGAAATTTTTAAACTACGGCAAAACCATAGGACTCGCCCCGGCGCCCACTATAAGCTGACAGCGCGCTGCATGTTGATTCTATAATCATCATTGCCTAACCATAAAGTAAATAAATAGCAATCATAAGTCAAATATTATACTTTTATAAAAATCACTCGCTAGAGAGGTGTGAACTGGCATTACAGCCAAAAAAGTTATGCTAGGATAAACTTAGGAGAACCAAATTCGGCAGATATGTTCTTGTTTTTACATCCAATTGCAAGTAATTCTGCGAATGTACATCTTGACTTATTTCAATTCTGGAGAGTTTCATGTCAATTTACGTAGGTAACCTATCCTACAACGTTACTCAAGACGACTTGGAAAAAGTATTTTCTGAGTACGGCGGCGTTAAGCGAGTACAATTACCCACTGACCGAGAGACAGGTCGTTTACGAGGTTTTGGATTTGTTGAAATGGAAAACGACGCGGCGGAAACCGCAGCCATAAACGCACTGGATGGTGCAGAGTGGATGGGGCGCGTAATGAAAGTCAATAAAGCAAGGCCTAGAGAAGAGAAAGGTGGTCGCTCTGGTGGCAATAACTGGAGCAAGAGTGAAAACAGCAGTTATTCACGTCCCTACTAAAATAAGACCATTATTTGAGACAGCAAAGCCATAATGTTCAAAGCTTTTGAGCTTTAAGAAACAATTTGCTATCGGAATTTAATTATAAGCGTAGCATATAGGAGACACTATTTGCTTTGATTTATTTATCAAAGTGATAGTTTGTAACCTATATGCTTAATTTTATGCAACCAAAGAAACCGGGTTTCTATGCGAAATTGTCGTTTTCATTACAGATATTGAAAAAGAAACCCGGTTTCTAATTTATAGTTAGAATTCCCAAAAAACAATAGAATTAACACAGTTGGTTCCTTGATTCATAGCTGAAACCTAATAATTGTCATGGATTTTGCTAATCTTGCAGCCCAGCTAAATGCTGGAACGATACTACCAGAAGGGATTGTAATTATAACCCTGATGGCAGTTTTGATAATTGATTTGGCTTTGGGGCGTGCCTCAGAGCGCTGGATTGGCTATGTCGCGATTGGTGGCTTGCTAGCCTCAATATTTGCTCTTTACTTGCAGTGGGATAGCGCTAATCCTATGGGCTTTAGCGGTGGTTTCAATTCAGACGATTTAAGTATTGTTTTTCGCGGTATTGTTGCTCTCTCAAGCACCGTTACCGTTTTAATGTCAATTCGTTATATCGAACTAAGTGGAACCGCATTAGCAGAATTCATTGGTATTTTGCTGACTGCGACTTTAGGGGGTATGATTCTTTCTGGAGCGAATGAACTAGTAACTATTTTCATCGCGCTTGAATCGCTTAGTATTTCCTCCTATTTGTTGACAGGCTATACCAAACGCGACCCTCGTTCAAACGAAGCAGCCCTCAAGTATCTACTTATTGGTGCCTCAAGTACAGCAGTTTTTCTATATGGAGTGTCATTACTCTACGGATTATCGGGCGGAAAAACACAATTAACCGCAATTGCTGATGGAATTACCAATGCGAACTTGACGCAATCGCTTGGTTTAGTTATTGCATTAGTATTTGTAATCGCTGGTGTTGGCTTTAAAATTTCAGCGGCGCCTTTCCACCAATGGACACCTGACGTATACGAAGGGGCGCCAACTCCAGTAATTGCCTTCTTATCAGTTGGTTCTAAAGCAGCAGGTTTTGCACTTGCACTTCGCTTATTGACAACTGTCTTTCCGCTTGTGGCAGAAGAATGGAAATTTGTCTTCACCGCACTAGCAGTACTCAGTATGATTTTGGGTAACGTAGTTGCCCTAGCTCAAACCAGTATGAAGCGGATGTTAGCATACTCATCAATTGCCCAAGCAGGGTTTGTAATGATTGGTTTAATTGCGGGAACTGAGGCAGGTTACGCCAGCATGGTATTTTACATGCTCGTTTACCTGTTTATGAACCTATGTGGTTTTACGTGTGTAATCCTATTCTCATTACGGACAGGTACCGACCAAATCGCTGAATACTCAGGTTTATACCAAAAAGACCCACTATTAACTCTTGGTCTAAGCATCTCACTGCTATCTTTAGGTGGAATACCTCCTCTTGCAGGCTTCTTTGGTAAAATCTACCTATTTTGGGCAGGTTGGCAAGCAGGACTTTACTGGCTAGTGTTGTTAGGATTAGTCACTACCGTTATCTCCATTTATTACTACATTCGCGTCGTCAAGATGATGGTTGTTAAAGAACCTCAAGAAATGTCCGACGCCATTAAGAACTACCCAGAAATTAATTGGAAGTTACCTGGGTTTAGACCTTTACAAGTTGGTTTGATTACCACATTAATTGCAACTTCGCTACTTGGTGTTCTATCTAACCCCATTTTTACCCTAGCGAATAACTCTGTGACTCACACCCCAATGTTGCAAGCTGTAACAGCACATAAAGCTCAAGTCACTATAGCTAAAATCCACGAGCAACAGGAGTTATAGTTCTAATTGCTTCACAAGATACAGCTTATAACCAATTCAATACATTTTTTTACAGGCGCCTATAGTAGGCGCCTTTTCTATTAGACAGCTAAATAGCAAAATTACTTATGATAACTTAATCTTCATAACTTTGTCTATATATGCTTAGAATGATATTAACAGTTAAATATATGCTTATTAACTTGATGATATATTTATCACAACTAGTATCTATTTACTGAATTTCCTCAATAAAGTATTATCAATACCTTCATGTATATCAACAGGTTTCATCTTAGCTTCATCTAAGCGAGAAAAATTACGCAAGCTCAGAACAATATCACGGATACGCACACTACCAGTTTTCATTGAATCCAATATTTTCAGCAAGTCTTGAGTTAAAAAATCGAAGTCAATTTCTTCTTTTTTTTCTTCAATCCGCAATGTTGGAGAATATTCTTGTTGGTATAAAACAATTAAATCGAGCAAATCTTGGACATAATTACTTGTATGAGTAATATTGCCATGAATAAAATTTATAGAATTATTAATTTCGTGAGCAATTCCCGCTATCATTTGCCCTAAACTAGACATTTTTTCACTTTGAATACTTTGTATAATAAAAATGTAGCTATTTATAAAATGTGAGAAACCGGGTTTCAATAAAGAAACCCGGTTTCTTAGTCAAACTTTTACTACGAACACAAACATTTAAAATAAAAAGCCTGATTGTTACAGGCTTATATGTTTTACGGCTAGCATAGCAGTACAACAAATCATTTAATTTTTTGTTTAATAAATGTCACTACTTGAGCTAACTGTTTTTTCAAGCTGTCTATTTCCACTTGCATTTTGGCAATTTTGTCATTTAACGCCTGAATTTCAACTCCGTTTGTAGATGTTACAACACCGTTTGTAGGAGTTGCTCCGTTTTTACCAGCAGCTTGTGCATTCACTTGGGTTTGGTCTTGGCGAGGTTGTTTTGACTTCGCCATTGCTGCTTTAATAGCATTAATTAATTGTTTTTGGTCAAAGGGTTTGTTGAGAAATTCAAAGTACTCAAAAGGTTCTGAGATTTTCTCCGTAACTTCTTCCTTTCGCCCTGACATGATTACCAAGGGGATTTTTCTCAAATCGGGTTGGGCTTGAATTTGTTGGAATACGTCCCATCCGCTCATTTTGGGCAAGAGAAAGTCCAGCATTATTAAGCTAAACTTTTCCTGTTGGATAAGTTTTAGCCCCTCAATACCGTCTTTTGCTTCAAACACTTGAAAGTTGCCTGAAGGAGGTAACATTTCTCGTACTTTTACCCTAACAACTGTAGTGTCATCGATAACTAGGATTTTGTTACTTGCCACGACTGATTTCTCTAACAGATACTTTAGTTTTAGATGGCTAATGCCGATTAGTAGACAATGAATCATCCCACTATATCCAATATTTATGTGAATTGGGGGATAGTAGATTCTGGGAAATATAACAATGATGTAAATTTATTGTGTACGTATCCACGTAGTAATGGTTTTTACTGATATCAAGGTGATATATGTCTTCAAATACAGAATTTAAATCAGAAATTTTGGCACTCCCTCAATGGCTGAGGCGCCCAATTGGCAAGGCTAGCGAACTTTCAACAGTCCAGCAAATTATTAAGCAGCGGCAAATACATACGATTTGCGAGGAGGGTCGATGTCCAAATCGGGGAGAGTGCTATGCTCAAAAAACTGCTACCTTTTTATTGATGGGTCCAACCTGTACAAGGTCTTGCGCGTTTTGTCAGGTTGACAAAGGACATGCGCCAATGCCTTTAGATATTGATGAGCCAACCAAGGTAGCTGAGGCAGTAAAGCTTTTAGGTTTACGCTATGTAGTTTTGACCTCGGTTGCACGCGATGATTTGCCCGACCAAGGCGCCGGACATTTTGTGACTACAATGGCGAAGGTGAGAGAATTAAATCCTGAAACTCTAATTGAAGTTTTAACTCCGGATTTTTACGGTGACAAATCTCGTATCGAAGCCATTGCTCAATCTAAACCCGCCTGCTTTAACCATAATATCGAAACAGTACGACACTTAACTCCCAGAGTCAGACGTGGCGCCAAATACGACCGTTCACTTGCAGTACTGCAAATCGTCAAAGATGTTGACCCAACAATTCCAACTAAATCGGGTTTGATGTTAGGACATGGTGAGACACGCGCAGAAATCATCGAAACAATGGCTGATTTACGTTCGTATAAATGTGACCGCATTACACTAGGTCAGTACATGCGTCCTTCACTAGAACATTTACCAGTACAAAAATATTGGACACCAGAGGAATTTGACGAACTTGGCGATGTCGCGCGCGAAATGGGTTTCCGTCATGTCCGTTCGGGTCCTTTAGTTCGCAGTTCGTATCACGCAGAGGAATAAATAAAGGGTGCTAACAAAAATATTTTTTACGAATGTAGGCAATGGGGACAGCTCTTTGGTATTTCTAAAGAAGTTATTAAAATAGGAGTTCACATATATGGCACCTACAGTTGGAAAAGACGTTGCGAATACCGGAGCTAAACCTCCCTATACCTATCGCACAGCTTGGGCACTTCTTCTTCTTGCTGGCAATTTTATAGTAGCTGCGTTCTATTTCCACATTCTTGAGTAATCGATAAGGGTAGAGGTGAAGGGGGAAACCCTTTTGCCTTTACCCTTCTTTACAAAAAGAAATACACACGTAATTGAATTTGCTCGTGTCGAGTCCATTTGCGACCATAGTAGTTTTTCGGAAAGCAGCATTCAAACCGTAAAATTTCATACGTAAGACGACCGCCAAATGTAATCAGGGCAATGGTACTGTCTACAGTAATCGTATTTACAGTCAGTTGGGTAAGTTGGTTAATTTAATTTGTAATAAACTGGGCAAATTGTGCATTCATGAGTTAATCTTGTCTAGTTGTTATTACGGTTTTGCGATGAGTGATTTTTGATAATGGGTATCAAGTTTAAAGTTATATTTGACACTTTGGGTTTTAACTTATCAATATGTAGATAAATGTACGCTAATATACATGGGGACTTACAAGCACTTTTGTGCGTAGCCAAATTTGTTCAGTGGTCGATTTGACAATGCAGCAGTATTCGAGCTTACCAGAACAAAACTCACAAGTTGATTCAATCTCAACTCTTTTGACCACGATTGAGCATTTACGTGACCAATTATGGCTGGAAAGCAGCTTAAATCAGCTGCAATCTCATTTAAACGAATGCTTAATGTCCATTTGCAGTGACAATATACAATGTTTAGAGTCTAAAATATTTCAAACTGTGGTCAATCAGCTTGGACTTGCGATTAAGTCGAGTCAAGTTGGTATTGCATTAGTTCAACCTGGATCCGCTTGTGCAAAACTTTGCTATGTCTCAACTGGTGCGGCGCCTGAAAGTGAAAATCCACAAGTTAAACTACAACTAGAACAAATAATTAGTACCGATGAATTAAATTTTTGGAAAACACAGCAACCTCAGTGTGCCTTCCCAATTACAGCTAGCGAAGCCAACACATTAGTAGGATGGCTGATAATTGTCTACCCAACCCAAATTGAGGAAACTGCCTTTTTCAACACATGTAAGCAGCAGTTGCTAAAATCATCTGTTAAGCGATGTATTGCAGCGTTAATACAAGTGCGGCAGTTACAATCATTAGAACAAGTTTATCAAGATTTAAAGAGCTATAATCAAGAGCTTCAGCGTACCAATCAACTCAAAAATCAGTTTCTTGCTAGCACCAGTCACGAAATTAGAACTCCATTAAGTTCAATTCTTGGCTTTACTCATTTATTAATCGCTCAAGGATTTGATGCCAATCGTGAACGTCATCAAGAATACTTAAATATAATTCAGTCTAGCGGCAAGCATTTGCTAGCTTTGATTAACGATATATTAGACCTTTCCAAAATCGAAGCAAATCAAATGGAGGTGCAGTGGGAAACTGTAGATATACCCGCAATTAGTCGAACTGTTTTTGCGCTGGTAAAAGAGAAAGCTGCAACAAAGGGTTTGAAGATGGTTTTGGATTTAGACCCTGATGTGACGAACATTATCGCTGACTCGCTACGACTCAAGCAAATGCTGTTAAATTTGCTTTTTAACGGTTTAAAATTTACTGAGTCCGGTTCAGTTGGTTTGCAAGTCAAAAAAATCAATGACTTTGTGCATTTTATAGTTTGGGATACAGGTACAGGTATACCATCCGAGCATCAAGGGGAATTATTTCAACCTTATTCGCAAATCGCTAATGTACTGGTAAGTCGTGATGAAGGAACAGGTTTAGGACTAGCGGTAACTCGCAAGTTAGCAGAACTTCACAGTGGTTACGTCGAAGTTGAATCTGAGATGAATAAAGGTTCGCGTTTTACAATTGTATTACCGTTGAATCAATCTACAAATGTTGAAACAGAAAACAATACAAATCAAATTGCAGGAATCGAGCATATTACTTATTGCCCACTTCCTGAAGTAATTTTATCTTCTAATCCTCCCTTCATTTTAATATTGGAGGACGACTTACCCAACGCACAAATGATGCAAACCTACTTAGGAAAATTAGGTTACAAGGTAGGGTGGGTAAAAAATGCTACTCAATTCTGGGATTTTTTACAGCAACAGTGCCCATCAATAATTCTGCTAGATATATACTTACCTGACTGCAATGGATTTAAATTAATCAAGCAATTACGTGAAAACGAGAAGTACAAAGATATAATAATAATAGCTCAAACAGCGATGGCAATGAAAGGCGACCGTGAAACCTGTATTGCAGCTGGTTTTGACGATTATATTTGTAAGCCAATTGATTTACCACTGCTTGCAGCACTTGTATCTAAATATAGTTAAATAGTAGAAACCTGGTTTCTCGCACAAAATCGTTATTTTTATTACAAGTTAAATAGTAGAAACCCGGTTTCTCGCACAAAATCGTTATTTTTATTACAAGTTAAATAGTAGAAACCTGGTTTCTCGCACAAAATCGTTATTTTTATTACAAGTTATCAAATAAGAAACCGGGTTTCTGGAAGATGTTTAAAATAAGAACTGACAGTATATAATATAAAGTTATGTTAAATGAAAAACTTGATAAACTCAAAGCTTTATTCGCTCAAATGGAGCAAGCGTTAATAGCTTATTCTGGTGGTGTTGATAGTACCTTAGTAGCAAAAATTGCATATGATGTCTTAGGTACACGTGCTTTAGCTGTGACTGCGGTTTCACCTTCTTTGCTTCGAGAAGAGCTAGAAGACGCAAAAGTTCAAGCTGCGACAATTGGAATTCGCCATCAAGTAATCGAAACACACGAAATGGAAAATCCGAATTATACGGCAAATCCAGTTAACCGTTGTTATTTTTGTAAAAGCGAACTTCACGACACCCTTAGACCATTAGCAAACCAGCTTGGCTATCCTTATGTTGTAGATGGAGTAAATGCTGATGATTTACACGATTATCGTCCAGGTATTCAAGCTGCCAAAGAAAGAGGCGCCTTTTCTCCTTTAGCTGAAGTAGGCGCCAGTAAACTAGAAGTACGGCAGCTTTCACAGCAACTCGGTTTACCGTGGTGGGATAAACCAGCACAACCTTGCTTAAGTTCAAGATTTCCTTATGGAGAAGAGATTACAGTAGCTAAATTGCAGCGAGTAGGTAGGGCAGAAATATATTTGCGTAAACAAGGGTTTTCAAACCTGCGCGTTCGCTCTGAAGGTGATACCGCACGAATTGAGCTACCTGCCGAACACATTAAAGATTTTGTGTCAAAAACCGATTTACAACTAGTCGTTTCTGCTTTCCAAGAACTCGGTTTTATCTACGTTACCCTAGATTTAGAAGGTTATCGTAGCGGTAAGTTAAACCAAGTCCTTAATAAACAACTAGTAAACCTGTAGCTTCGGTTTCATCCAACTTAACATTTACAAAATTTCTGCTTCAACAGGCACTAGGAAGCAGCCATTAATTCTCCAAACGCCTTCTGGCTGCTTGGACATTAAATATAAAGCCCTAACTGGAACCCCATCAGGACTCAGAAGCAATACAAGCTGTGTAATATTTCCTTGAATTGTAGTAATATTCTCAAACAGTACGGAACGGGGACGATAAACAGGTAAATAGCCTGTTTTCACCATTTTGAGAAAATTCTCTGCCGTTTGAAATTGCGTCCTAATTTCAGGACTTGCGAAAGCAAACGCTTCTTCGGCGTTGTCTTGTTGAAACGCTTGCAATTGCTGTTCAATGACAAAACGAATAGCTGTGCTATCGCTATCAGTTACTTTCATTCTAAAAATGAGTTAGCGTGCAAAAAAAGACTCAGGCAGAAAATTTTACTTATAGAAAATATTAGCATTTATACAGATGACCAAGCTAACGGCAAACACTATTTTTAGTTAGTAGCTATAATTTCGCCTTTTTGGTTAATTTTCATTGAAGTTTTAGGAAAATCTTTTTTTATCAAATTGCGTACTAGTCTGACCGTGCGTTTATTCTTGTCAATATGAGGAATTCCTTGTTTATCCATATGAACTGGAATAATTTTACCTTCAACCAAATCTCCTGCTTGATTTAACTTTGCTTCCAGAATCATTGAGTAACCAGTTTCGGCAGTTGTGGATAAAGTTCGATATCCCAAAAAGTTACCTAATGAATAAGCTATTAATTTACCTTTGTAAATTTCCATCGCCCGTGGTACATGTGGACCATGTCCCAAAACCATGTCAGCGCCTGCATCAACCATTGTTCGAGCAAACTTAACTGAATTACCACGATTTTCACCATAAAAATACTCATTACTGTTTCGAGTACGCAACGCATTAGTACCTTCGGCGCCTGCGTGCATTGACACTATCACAACATCAGCTTGCTTTTGTGCTGATTTAACGAGTTGTGCAGCAGTTGGTATATCGTGAATCGAGTTGTAATAATCATATGGTGCAAATCCAACCATTGCTACCTTGACGTTATTACTATTAAGCAAAAGAATTTGATTTTTCTGACCTAGAGTATTAATACCTACCTTTTTTAAATTTTTAACCGTGTCACGAAAACCCACCACTCCAAAATCTAAAGCATGGTTATTCGCGACATTGAATACATTAAATCCAACATCAGCAAATAGTTTGGCATATTCTGGTGGCGACCGAAAAGCAAATGTTTGCCCTTTGGTTATATCTTTGGCGCTATAACGATAGTTTGTTAAAGAACTTTCAAAGTTGCCAAATAATATATCAGCATTAGCTAAGTATTTACGTACTGATTGAGGAATTAATTTATTACGATTGCTAGGTAATCTATTGTTAGGGTAATTAGTACCAGGAATAACATCCCCAACAGCTTGAATTGTAATCGAATCAGGAAAAATTTGCTCCTCAGTTACTGGAGGCAATATGGGTAGAGAGTCTGAAGGTTTCGGCAGTTTATCAGATGCCTGTATTTTACCCATCCGAATCACACTACCAAGGGTAATACCTACACATAAACATGTACTAACAAACGTAACTGAAAGTAATTTTCCTAACCACCGATTGAGCATAATCGCACCTCCTCACCCAATGAAGTACAGTTTAGCTCACTAATTCAATATGTCTAGGTATATTTTATTTCAATCTTATTATTAGCGCATTATTGGCGCCTTCTAGCTGGAGCAATGAAGAGACAGCTTTGTTTAAGTCATTTTACTTTTAATAAAGAAAATAGGCGTTGCTGAATCATTGTATGAATTATGCAACCACCTCAAGCCATGCGGGCGCCTTGCGCCCGCTGCGCCACTGAGCCGTACTTAAGATAATGTATTACTAGCCGAATTGAAAACCTAAGCATTTC
>JAESFJ010000188.1_pt1 | contig 54038 bp, 53 predicted proteins | sample 9266161 | NCBI WGS metagenome assembly JAESFJ01 (sample SAMN14506165, study PRJNA617096) | algae metagenome | isolation source: Calothrix sp. FI2-JRJ7 and co-occurring heterotrophs from granitic desert soil | place: USA: Red Pass Lake area, Fort Irwin, California | collected 2000-06-01
TACGAATTAATATAATTAAAATTTATCATCTTAATATCTATAAACAATATAAACTTATAGTTAATTCTGCTTAAATAACTGCCCAACACTTGAGATTGCTTTTCATGACTTTTTCAGCAAACCCTACCTAGACATCCTCCCGCCGGGTGAGGCTCAGACAAAGCCGATCCAGGAGTCACACACGACCCTTGAAAATCATCACTGGCCTGAGCCATGCCCATACCCTGAATTCGATAAGAAGGCTCATCGGGAGTTCGTCGTCATCTTCCACGACGAACCGGAGTTCCAACCGCCCCACGGTCTGTTAGAGCGTGACCCTTGTGACCAGGGCAGTAGTATGGGTAACAATGGCGGAGGACACGGTGGTGGGCATATGGATCAACTGCCGATTATGCCCATTTCATACCGCTCTGAGCCGATGATCAACCGGGAGCGAACTCTTTGGCGCCTCCAGCGTGAAGGGCATTTCCTAAAGCGGCCTGTTCTCAATGAGGAGCAACACCATAGTTCCTGGATGTTTGGAGATCCTGTTACTCCCATCCTCAAGGCTTACATTGGCGACCCCGTCCGAATTCGGCTCGTACACGCCGGGGTGAAGGAGACGCACGTCTTCCATCTCCACCTCTACGAATGGCACGCCGTACCACAGGACAAGAATTCCCCACGTATAGATGCCATCTCCTTTAGCCCGCAAACTGGGCATACGATCGAACCCGTATGGGGTGCTGGTAACCGCCACCAAGTTTCTGGGGATGTCATCTGGCACTGTCACCTCTATCCCCACTTCCACGAGGGCATGTGGGGCATGTTCCGCACCTTCGAGACTTGGCAAGATGGGAAGGACGGTGACTTTATCCAGAGTACCGACCCGATCTACAACGGGCGCCGCATCGGGCACTACCCTGACGGCACGAAAATTGAATGCCTGCTGCCCCTCCCTGACCGAGACCCGCCTCCCCGTCCTACAGCCACCCACCCAGGTTATCCACTCTACATTCCTGGGGAAGTTCGGCAGAAGTCACCCACGCCCCCGTGGCCGCTCCGAGAAACACCCATGCCAATAGACTTCGACTATCGACTTGTGCCCACCAATCTCGAGCGGAACGCATTTAATGATCAGCCCGTCCCAGGCGAGATGTTTACACGCAATCCCATTGCCAAGCAGCAGGCTGAGAAATGGGCGAAGCATCCGGAGTTTAAGTATAACGACGCTAAGGTAGTCCGCCACAATGTGGTTGTGACGAGCAAGAGGATCGAATACAACGACCACGGCTGGTTCGATCCAAATGGGCACCTCTACTACCTCGCCGCAGAGGGCGACCCTGACACCCGCTCCGGTCGTCATGAACCGCTGTTTTTCCGGGCGCAACACGGACAGATCGTAAATCTCACGCTGGCTAACCACCTACCACCGAAGACCGAAGGCACCGCCTTTGACCTGCCGTTCCCCCCATGTCCCAAGCGGCCGTGGGAGGGCGAGTGTTCCATGCACGTCCACATGGTTAAGTTCGACCCCGTTTGTGGCGATGGTGCAAGCGTAGGCTGGAATTACATTAGCGGTCCCCGGATTGGTAAGAAAATGGTCTACCGCTGGTGGGCGGATCAGGATTTTGGGACGATTTTCTTCCACGACCACCTCTTCGCTAACTACCGTCAAAAGCACGGTCTGTTCGGCGCCAAGATTGTGGAACCGATTGGTGCCAAGTTCTATGACAACTTCTCCAACCGTCGGATCGTTAGCGGTCTACAGGCTAGGATCAAACTTAATCCAAATGTGCAGACCAAGGTTCCACCTATACCGGGATTTCCGCGCAAGACCTGGGTTCGCGAGTTCTGCATTGCCATTGGGGATTTCATACCTATGTTCGACCGCACTGGAGAGCCACTTAACGCACCGAAACACCCTGGCGGTCACGGAGACCAAGGGGTTATGGGGCTGAACTACCGTAACGAGCCGATTCGCGAGCGCAAGGGTGATCCTGCTTTCTGGTTTAGCTCTCATCACCACCCGGATCCAGCTACTACTAGGTTTGCTGCGTTCGAGAACGACCCGATCTGGTTTCGGTTAGTACAGGGTTCCCATGAGGAGCAGCACAGTTTCCAAATCCACGGTATGCGCTGGCGCCGCTTCCGCGTGAATCTAGGCTCCCCCATTCGCAACCAACAGACATTCGGAATTGCAGAGGCTTTTACCTTCGTCAACTATGGACTGTTTGGTTCTGGCGACTACCTTTACAAGCTGTCTGGTGCAGACGATCTGTGGCTCGGTTGCTGGGGTCTCATTCGCTCGTTTCCAAGCTATGCCACGGTTGCGAAGACCGGAGGACTTCGTAGGTTGGAGGAGAAAGACCTAAATATGCAAGAGGTGGAGACGACAACCGAGGATGATCCTGTGGAAGTCGAAGCGGAATCAGTAGATTCGGCGCTAGCAGAGACCGTACAGACCTTAGAGATGGAAACGCTGGTTCCAAAAGACACCGTAGTTAGGCATTTCCACGTGGTCGCCGAGCCAAGGCGCCTCGTCTACCGCGACTCAGACCTGGTGGATCCGTTCGGTCTGATCTATCGGCTGGTCTCTGTTACCCACCCCAATGGAACAAGCTACAACATCCCGACCTCGACCGTGCCTGAACCGCTTGTGCTGCGATGCCGAGAAGGGGAATGGGTAAGAGTCACCGTTGACAATCACCTTCCCCGACGCTTGCAACCGGAGCCATTTGCACCAGAGGTACCGGTCGAGGAGCGAAACCCCCACACGTTCCGACCGGATCGCCCCGTTTCTAGCCACGTCTCCTTGCACGCAGATCTCCTAGAGTACGACATCAGGCGGGACGACGGTGCGAACGTAGGATTGAACCCTGAGCAAACAATACCACCCGGAGGTAGCCGCACCTACATTTGGCACGCCACCCGTCCCACCGATTCCAATGCGAACCAACCTCTCGGTCCGGTACTATTGCAGGACATGGCAGACTTTCGCAACCATCGCCACCACGGTCTGGTCGGCGCCCTGATTGTGGAGGCCTGCGACGCAACTCCGCTCATGGTAGGCAAGGATGAGGCAACCGCCGCCCAAGACGCCCCAGAGGCGTGGCATGGGACGCGGGTAACAGTTGTTCGTGAGAACGCGAGCTTGAAAGAGAATGAGAAGCGCTTTGAGGAAATCGTTCTCCTACTCCAAGATGGGCTGCGCCTCTACTTGAACGGTAACGTTAACTTTCCTATCCCTGATGCCCCTGCTGGCGTGGGGGAAGATGAAACCGATCCTGAAGACCAAGGACAGAAGGGGTTTAACTATCGCACGGAGCCGATCGGATCGAACACGAAACCGGATGGAAACCCGGCGCCTTTGGGAGACTGGCTAGCCAATCCAAACCCCGCTACGCCAATATGGCGCGTGCCGGTGGGTAAGCAGGTGCAGTTTCACTTGGTGGGTGCGTGCGACAAACCGCGCAACCATAGCTTCACCATTCATGGAGTTACCTGGCCAGAATGGCGCTTCTTGTCACCCCAAGAACTACCTAAGGTTGCCTCCGAGTCTGCCATCACCTGCGGCACAGTTCGTACCTTTGAGTTCACACCCGAACACTCAGGTGACTACGCCTACCGCAGTGGTGTTCTGAAGTGGGCTGTCTCGCAAGGACTCTGGGGAATTCTACGAGTCTTATAGGGTACCGATATTTATGGATAAAACAATGCTGATTAATACTGTTCAATTCTCGTATTAAATAAGACATATAGGCACCATGTTTATTAAATAAACAGGTGCCTATGAAAAGCTAGGTTTCAGGTTGTTACCAATTGCCAGGTACTTCAAAAAGTTATAAACGTCCATTTATGCGGAGAGTCATTGAAAAATTATTACCACGGCGCCGCGTGAGAAGGCGGCTGGCTCAGTCTTTGCCCAGCCCTTGAGCCTTTTCTATGACTGTTAGCATCACTTTTCGCTGCTCACCTGGCAATAGCCGTATTCACTCTAAAACAAATAATCTATGATATGTAGTATACAAACACAAGTACCAAATTATTTATAGTTAAATCCCAATGCAACAACCAATTCACGTTATCGGAGGTGGACTAGCTGGAACTGAGGCAGCTTGGCAAATAGCTACTGCTGGTATACCAGTAGTTTTACATGAAATGCGCCCACAACGCTTCGGCGGCGCCCATCACAGTGAACATCTCGCCGAATTGGTTTGTAGTAATTCGTTTGGGGCAATGGCTTCAGACAGAGCATCAGGTTTATTGCACGAAGAGTTACGGCGCCTTGGTTCTATCGTAATTGCAAAAGCAGACGAACATCAAGTTCCCGCAGGTGGCGCCTTAGCTGTTGATAGAGGACAATTTAGCGAAGATTTAACAAATACCCTCGCACAGCATCCATTAATAGAACTGCGACGAGGTGAAATACCTGCCATTCCTGAAGGAGTTGTAGTTATTGCGAGCGGTCCATTAACGAGTCCTGAGCTTGCAGAAGATTTGCGTCGTTTTACAGGAATGGAATATCTTAGTTTTTTTGATGCCGCAAGTCCTATAATTGTGGGAGAATCAATAAATCGGGATATTGCTTTTATGGCTTCGCGCTACGACAAAGGCGAAGCCGCTTACTTAAACTGTCCAATGAATAAGGAACAGTACATTCGGTTTAGAGAAGAACTTTGCAAAGCTGAACAAACCGAGTTGAAAGATTTTGATAGAGAAAAAGTTAAGTTTTTTGAAGCTTGTTTGCCAATCGAAGAACTAGCACTGCGCGGAGAAGACACCATGCGCTATGGTCCCCTCAAACCTGTAGGGTTATCTGATACCCGTACAGGCGAACGTTCTTACGCAGTTATTCAATTACGCCAAGAAGACAAACAAGGCAAGTTATGGAATATGGTAGGGTTCCAAACTAACTTACGTTGGGGCGAGCAAAAACGTATTTTCCAAATGATACCTGGTTTAGAAAATGCCGAATTTGTACGTTTGGGCGTCATGCACCGCAATACATTTATTAACGCTCCTCAATTAATGCATCAAACACTGCAATTCAAAGAACATCCAAATATATTAGCCGCAGGTCAAATAATTGGTACCGAAGGATACACAGCAGCATCCGCAGGTGGTTGGCTAGCTGGAACAAATGCCGCACGTGTTGCATTAGGTAAACAACCAGTAACACTACCAAACACAACAATGATGGGCGCCTTATTTGAATTCATCAGTACCGCATCACCCAAACACTTCCAACCCATGCCCCCCAATTTCGGAATATTACCCGATTTAGGCGTAAAAATTAAAAGCAAACCAGAACGATACGGAAAATACCGCGACAGGTCATTGCAAGATTTAGAAAATTGGAAAATATTACTGTAGGGGCGGGTTAACCCACTAACCACATAGTAAACGAAAATATCGTAAACCCGCCCCGAAAATATAGAATGGTCATCCCAACCATCCCATATTTAAAATCCCACGTAATTTACATTGTTAACCCTGACCGAGAGACCGAATATATCTGGTTTCTACATTACCCCAATTAACAACACTCCACCACGCCTTTAAATAATCCGCGCGTCTATTCTGATACTTAAGATAATACGCATGTTCCCACACATCATTGCCCAATATCGGATGCTGTCCCAAAGCAAGAGGACTATCTTGATTTGGTGTTGTAACAATTTGCAACTTTCTATCTTTGTCAACAACCAACCAAACCCAACCGCTACCAAACTGCTTCAACCCAGCATCATTAAACTGCCGCTTAAAATTGTCAAAGCTTCCAAACGTTGAGTCAATAGCTTGTGCAACCTCACCACCAGGAACTCCACTCACATTAGGCGCCATACTTTCCCAGAACATCGTATGGTTAAGATGTCCCCCTGCGTTATTCCGTACTACCGTCCGAATAGCCTCCGGAACCGCATCTAAATTTATTACCAACTCTTCAAGTGACTTCGCTTGCTGCTCCGGATATTTTTCCAATGCCGCATTTAAGTTATTTACATATGCTGCATGGTGCTTATCATGGTGCAATTGCATTGTCTCAGCGTCGATATATGGTTCCAACGCTTCATAGTCATAAGGTAACGGCGCCAACACATGTCTCATATATTTCTCCAAATTAACCAACTAAACAAAAAATAATCTCAATAACCTTAAAACATAAAACTCTTGTGGAACAGGCATCCCTGCCTGTCTTATACACTTGGTTAGTTCCAACCTCTATATAAATCATACTCGAAATGACTATGACTTGCAACAATCCTCTAAATAATTTTCGGCGCCAACAATCCAGATATAGGATAAAATACTTAAAACCCGCCTCAAAGTAGAAGCGGGCAGTATATAATTTTCAATTGTTACAGTAGTGATAATGATTATTGAGCTTTCTTTTTATCTTGCTTTTTACTAATAAATCCGAAATCATCTTCTTTCATTGTAATCATACCGTGTACACCAAGGGCTGCAATTGCGGCGCCAATAAATCCCCAAGTGCCATCAGTGAAAGCATTGATGCGGTGTGATAAGCTACGGTGGTAAGCAAAATCGAGTTGTCGAGTACTGCCGTTACCATCGCGCGCAAGTCTTTCGATGTAATCTTCAGTTCGTTCTAAAGCGTTATAATCAACATCGTAAGCATAAAGTGATGACCCCATGACAATTAAGCCGGGAATCACAAGTGCGATTAAAAGTATGCCTCTGCCTGAATTCATACGACCTCATGTCAGGTAATATATGCAATTAATGCTGACATATCCGTATTTTTGCGTTAGTATCTGGCAAACAATTGCAAAATTAGCTTCTGCCGTTAGCGAACAGATTTTTTTGGGAATAATATTCGTGGTTGGTTGAATTTTGGATTTAAAATCCTCAGTAGTCTAACAACATGAAAGCTATATATATCCCAAAAAGATGGAATCATTTAAGATTTACTCTTGTTTTATTGTCTGTTCTATGTGTTATTTTGATATGGTTTCCAGCATTATCTCTACAAACACAGGCAAAAAATACATCTATTGATGCACTACAGAAACAGCAGCAACAACTAAAATTACAGCGTGGGCAAGTTAGTCAAGAACGTAACCGTTTGGACAACTTACAAAATGTCGCACAAGATAGACTCAACAATTTAGAACAAAACTTACAAACGACCACCACCCAAATTCAAGACAGCGAAAACCGTTTAAAGCTAGCAACCGAACGTCTCGAACAACTCCAAGCCGATTTATCAGTAGCTGAACGTTCGTTCAAAGAAAGACAAGACGCAACCGTAGGAAGATTAAGGTTCTTACAGCGTTCAACAGCGAGTCATGGGTGGACTGTGTTATTACAAAGTCGAAGTATAAACGATTTTCTAAGTCGGCGCCGACATTTAAAGATGGTATATCAGGCAGACCAGCAAATACTAGCAAAACTTACAGAAGAAGCAAACCGAATAGTAGAGCAAAAAACAGATGTTGAACAGGTAAAAAACGAGATAAGCTTAATTCGTCAGCAACTCTTAGCACAAAAAAATGACTATCAGTCTCAAGCTGCATCGCAATCAGAACTAATCGACAGATTAAATAACGACCGTTTAGCATTAGCAGCAGCACAAACCCAACTCGAACAAGACTCTATTGCCATTGGTAACTTAATTCAGCAAAAAATAGCTGCTCAAAAAGCGCGTGAAGCTGCCGAAAAAGCAATTAGTAAAAGATTTACTGAAGGAACAGGTATATTTGGCTTTCCTAGCGATGCACCTATTAGTAGTCCCTTTGGTTATAGAACTCACCCTGTACTTGGTTATCGGCGCCTACATGCGGGTATCGATTTTGCAGGCGCCTACGGTAGTCCAATTCGTGCAGCAGATGCAGGTACCGTAATATTTGCAGGATGGTACGGTGGTTACGGAAACGCAGTAATAATCAGCCACGGCAAAGGAATTACAACCTTATATGGTCACAGTAGCCAGTTATTTGTATCCGAAGGGCAAACAGTACAACGCGGACAGCAAATAGCAGCAGTAGGTTCCACAGGTTTATCAACAGGCCCCCACCTACACTTTGAAGTTCGTCTTGACGGCACACCAACCGACCCAGCACCCTATTTATAACGTTCACTCGTAGAGACGCGAGGAACATCGCGTCTCTACATCAACCAAAAAATTGAATCTATGATATAATTACAAGAACGAGGGCGTGTAGCTCAGTGGATAGAGCGTCAGGTTCCGGTCCTGTAGGTCGGGGGTTCGAGTCCCTCCACGCTCGTACTATTTTATAGATAACACTTATTTTTGATAGTTAAAAATTGAGCCATTGATGGCTAAATGTTCTGATACTGTGATTATATATGAGTTCCGGCGCCAGAAAACAAAGAATTCTCAACCCAAATCAATCATATACGTTTCGTAGTTACTTCGAGATGCGCTTTCCCATAACGGATATTTTATGGGAGTTAGGAGTTAATTTTAATAAAAGCAATATTAATTTCCCTAAAAGCTCCACAACAGAACCTAACCGTTTATTATCACTACGTCAGCGACTTGAAGAAGCTGTTTTTAGAGTCAGCTTAACTAGCGAATCTGCCAGACAGCAAGTATTAATTGCACCAATACTTTTAGAATTAGCTCACGTTACAGAATCAACTGTTAATATTGAATATCCCATAGACGTGAACCAATATTTGAAAGGAGATTTAGATTATTATATTCAATCGAGTAATCACGTTTTAGTAGTTGAAGCCAAACAAGCAGACTTAACAAGAGGATTTACCCAACTAGCTGTTGAATTAATTGCTTTAGATGGGTGGATTGATAATACTGAACCAGTACTATATGGCGCCGTAACTACTGGAGATATTTGGCAATTTGGAAGTTTTACAAGAGATAGTAAAACCATATCTCAAGATTTGATGTTATATCGAGTACCTACTGACCTAGAAATATTATTTAACATTTTGGTAGGTATTTTAAAACCTTTATCGCCCTTATAGCAATAAGTTATATTAAAGTGTATTAGGGTCAATTCCTTGTTGTCGCAATTTTTCTAAAAGGTGTTGCATTTTTTCCTCTTGGGTCAAATACCGCGTTCCATCTTGGTCATACCAAAATAACCATTCGCGTGTTCTTCCTTGATATGTTCCACGTTCACGTCCGATACCTAAACCTATTTCTGGCATCCAAATTTTATCACCGGGCTGCAAAATATATTCATTGTTAACCAAACGATAAACTTCCAAGCGTTGGCGCCTGCGTCTTAAACGTGTGGGTGCAAAAATGACATAGTATAATACACCTAATTTGGCATAATCTATTTTCTTCTGTTCGTATTCACCGTTATAAGTTTGAGATACAACTTCTAATGCTAAAGTTGGGGCGATATTATCTTCTTCCCAAAGTGCATAGCTAGAGCGTCCGTTTTCACCAACAAACGTTTCAACACCTAAACTGAGAAAACCATCGGGGACAATAGGGTCTTTATATGGTTCATAGTAAATTCCCATATTTATACCAAAATACCAATCATCTCTGTTTTGCCATATAGTAGACAAAATATCTAATAGTAAATTAGGAATTAATATTTGCAGCTCGCTATCCACGGGTTTATCATCAGAATCAGGTAATTCTGCCGTTGAAGGTAGACAATGTAAAGGATTGTATTTATACATAATTTATTTGCTATTATTTTTACAATCCGTTTCGGCTGGAATATAAATATTTTAATCCAAAGAACGGTTAATAAACAAGGCGCCGCTTTAAATGTTGATAAGGACAATACTTGTATATGGTGAAATTGGAGCAGCTTACGCTCATGCGCCGAAGATAATGGTATTTTGCCAAACAGTGTTGTCACTATCGTTGATGCACAGTGGCATGGTTCTGATGTAGTCGAATTAACATATAAAGATGCAAGCGGCGCCCTTGACAATGAGTTAGTATTCCGGGACAGGGAAACTACGCTTTCTATTTTAGAAGAGGGGGTGCTTGGAGTTTTACGGCAGACGGCGCCAATTTTCGACTAAATTTACTACTAACGAAACAGGAATTCGCATTCCTCTAACACAAGCTTGTCCAGCCATAATGCGGGGGTTAAATGTAATTCTATCTAGACCTAACATAAATTACTTCTATAAGATTTTATTTATTAACATCCAAGCTTCATTCTATCTCCTCTTTGTTCAGTTCCCTAACAACTGGCATTGACTCGCTTCTTACCTCCATAAATGTTGCGGTTCGATTTTTCAAAGCGGCTTCATCTTCCAAGGTCGCCTCTTCTTGTGTTTGTGCCTCATAATGAGCAATAACTCCACGGATTCTTTGCTCATCCCAACCTACAGGAAATTGATTTTTCTTCATAAATACCTTTATGGTGCCTATCAATTGGTTAAAGGTTTACCCTTTAAATTATATGCCGTAACTACCAAAACACTTGTTGCTCCTGGGTCTGGCACGTAAATTACACCTGGATATCGACCTGCTTGGTGTTTGATTATTATCAAACCAGAAGCAGCACAACGTCAATTCGACGAAGAAGAAGCGCCAATATTAATCTTTTATCCTCTAGGAATTTATTTGGTACCTACATCACGTAATTGTTTTGATACATCTGTTATAGTGTCGATACTTGTAGGCGTAATTAAGCCATCATGATGAAATATATATACTTGATTATTTTGTACAGCTTTTAACTTACTCCAATAAGGCAACTTTTTAAAATCATTGGGGTTTAAATTTGCAGACTCAATAACAAAAAGCTTTTCGGGGTTTGCTTCGAGTATCTTTTCCTGTGAAAGCGTTATATATCCTTTAAAGCGACCTTTTCCTTGCAAGTCTGCTGCTAAATTTTTGTATTTGAATTTTTCTAACAAGTTCCCTGCCCAACTGTTTTTATTTGGTGATGATGTTGGTTGTGCGCGTAGTAATACTAATACTGTTTTGCCATTGTTAGGTATATTAGTTGTATAAGATTGATATTTATCTAGTATTGATTTGGGGTCGGCGCCTATTTGTTGCGCTATTTGTTTTGTGCTATCTTCTAGGTCTTGCCAACTGCTAATTTTTCCAACTAGAGTGGGTATTTTTAGCTCTTGAAGCTTGGCGATGATTTTATCATGGAACCCTTCGGCGCCTAATACTAGGTCTGGTTTGAGTGATACAATTTTTTCAATATTAATTGCTGTGTTAGTTCCGACTCTTGGGTAGTTATTAAATTTTGTTTTTGCGATTACGTCTGTATATCTGGTGTTGGGAATGCCAACTAGTTTGGTTTTGTCTAGGTTGTATATTATATCTGCTGCTAGGGGCGTTAATGCTACTACACGTTTTGATTTTTGGACAGGTTGGGTGATTTGTGTTTGGGGGTTGTTTGAACAAGCTGATAGGATAATTGGGAGTATGAAAATAAGTAATTTTTTCATTTTGAATGTTTATAAGGCAGATACTGCACAAACTTGTAATCCTACTGGAGTATCTATAATTATGGCTTTTACTCCGAATACTTGGCTTATTGCTTCGGGTGTTAATACTTTTGCGGGTGTACCGACATCCCAGAGATTACCTTCGTTAAATAAGGCTATACGGTCACTATATCTTGCTGCTAGGTTTAATTCGTGTAAGACTGTTACTATTGTTAATTGCTGTTGTTGATTCAGTTCTTTGAGTAGTTCTAATAATTGTAGTTGGTAGTTAATATCTAAATAGGTTGTTGGTTCGTCGAGTAATAATACTTTTGGTTGTTGTGCGAGTGCCAAAGCTAGAAACGCGCGTTGTCTTTCTCCACCTGATAAATTTTCTACTGGTCTATTGCTTAACTCTTCTAACCGCGTTTTTTGAATAGCGCTTTCTACTTTTTGCTTATCTTCCCCGCTTAATTCCCATTGCCACCAAGGTTGATGGGGTGTACGTCCTAAACTAACTAACTGACGAACGCTCAAACCTGTGGGGACTGTTTGTTGTTGAGGTAGTAATGCTAGTTGTTGAGCTACTACGTTAGCTGGTTGAGAGTGAATTACTTTGCCATCTAGTAAAACGGCGCCTTGTGAGGGTGATAAAATTCGACTTAGTAATTTTAGAAAAGTTGATTTACCTGAACCATTGGCGCCGACTAAACTTAGCCATTCTCCGGTTTGTAGGTTTAGGTTTACGTCTTTGATTATCGGTACTGCGGTGTATCCACCACTTAAGTTTTGTATTTCTAAAGGCATGTTATTTTGAATTTATCGTGTTGTTGAGAAACCCGGTTCCTTTTCGTTTTGATTCTAAATTTTTATGCTTAGTGATGAAGAAACCGGGTTTCTTGGGTTTCTTTAACTCTCAGTTCCGGTTTTACGTTGATAGAGTAACCAAATAAACAAGGGTGAACCCAAAAGTGCTGTCACCGAACCAACTGGCAACTCCACAGAACCTAACCTAGAAAGTAAATCCGCGAACATTAGTAACCAGGCGCCACCAAGTGCAGATAAGGGTAATAATATACGGTGGTCATTCCCCACTAGCAAACGAACCCCATGAGGAACTACCAAACCAATAAAACCAACTAGTCCGCTAACACTAACTGCTCCAGCAGCCAAAAGTGTTGCGACACCAGCAATTAATATACGTGATCGTCCTAGGTTAACCCCTAAACTTACTGCCAAGTCATCCCCTAAAGCCAATAAATTTAAAGAACGGGCAAGTAACCATCCTGCAATTAAGGCAATTATTATATAGGGTGCTGCTGCATTAACTTCTCGCCAACCTCTACCATTTAAGCTACCAATTAACCAGTTTAAAGCTTGTTGAATTTGACCGTCTTCTGCAAGTAGAAGTAAAGTGCTTTGAACTGCACCAAACAAAGAACTTACCGCTACACCACCTAAAATTAATCGCTCTACCGAAAGTTTAGAACCACTTCGACCAAGAAATATTACTATTGCAGTTGTAATTATGGCGCCTATCCAAGCAGCTAAAGGTATCCAAGCTTGAAAGACTTGTAATACTACCATCACAATTACCACTAGTCCGGCGCCTGCGGAAATTCCCAAAATAAAAGGGTCTGCCAAACTATTACGCAACATCCCTTGTAATAAGGCGCCTGACATTCCTAATGCGGCGCCAACTACCATCGCAGCAAAAATGCGGGGAATACGTAAATCCCAAAGTATCGTTTGTTTGAGTGGGTCGCCTCGACGCAGTAGCGCTTGTAACATCTCATCAAAGCTAAGGGGAACGGCGCCTTGAGAAAGCGATAATAATAACGTTAATACAAGTCCCAAAAGCAGAACCATAACAGCGAAGAAAACACGACGCTGTGCCAAGGTTTCCGGAACTTGCTTCCCCGACTGCTTTGATAACATTTTCATCTAAATTATCCTACATAGATGAGGAAGCACTTAGCTGGATGCTTCGACACGCTTATTGATATTTAGTTTTATTAATATCATACTTTTAAAGTATTTTTAAAAATTTTATTACATTTGTGAGTAATGCTTAATATGACTTGCTGCCATAATTGAATTTAAACTTTTACTTACCGAATAAAAACACTTAGAAACCCGGTTTCTTAAACAAACCGGGTTTTTGGGGAATGTAAATTAAGTGTTGTATTTAGTTTGGAGGGTCAATTTTGTTGGCAAGGGCAGCCCATAAAATCATGGGCGAACCGATTCCTAAACATAGTAACCATTGTTGGAAACTGAGAGGCGCCGTTTCAAAGACGTAGTTGATTAATGGGACGTGAGCAAATACGATTTGTAGTAATATTGCTCCAATTATTCCAAATCCAATTGCGGGAATATCTACGTTTTCTTCTATTGTTCCGTCCATCTTAGCTATTAAGTTGGGCACTAATTGGCTGATACTGAGCATGTAGAATATCCGTCCAGCAATGAGCGAGTTTATTGCCATTGTTCGCGCTAATGGTAAGTTACCTGTTGTGGCACGGAAGTATTCAAATACACCGAATATCACAATCCAGTTGAATAAGGAAATTAGTAGTATTCGCTTGATACGGTTTCCTGATAGTAATGGTTCGTTCGGGTTTCTCGGCGCCTGGTTCATCACGTTTGCTGCTTTGGGTTCAAATGCCAAAGGCACAGTCATTGTGATGGAGTTAAGTATATTCAACCAGAGGATTTGTAAAGAAAGAATCGGTAGGTCTCTTGCTAATAAGGTACTTAGTAAGACTGTCATCGATTCCCCACCGTTCACAGGGAGAATAAAACAGATTGCTTTGAGCAGGTTTTTAAAGACAGAGCGTCCTTCTTCGATTGCTGCTTCAATTGAGGCAAAGTTATCATCGGTAAGCAACATGTCTGATGCTTCTTTCGCTACTTCTGTACCTGCCCCACCCATTGCTATACCAATATCAGCTTGTTTCAATGCAGGTGCGTCATTCACACCATCACCCGTCATTGCTACAACTTCGCCTTTTGATTGTAGTGCCTCAACTAAACGCAGCTTTTGCTCTGGCGCCACACGGGCAAATACTACACCTTCTTCTGCTACCTGCGCGAGTTCTGTGTTATCCATCTTGGATAACTCGGCGCCTGTAAATGCCAATACTGAACCGTTTTTACCCATACCCATGCGTCGAGCAATCGCTTGGGCAGTCACAGCATGGTCTCCTGTAATCATCTTGACTTGGATACCTGCTTGTTGACATGCTTGTACGGCTTTGATAGCACTTTCGCGTGGTGGGTCAATCATTCCTTGTAAACCAAGGAAAACTAATCCTTTTTCAATATCGTGATGGTCTACGGTGTTTTGGCTATCGGGTACGTTCTTTTTCGCTAGTGCTAACACGCGCAATCCTTGCCGTGCCATGATATTTACTTCTCGCTCAATGCTGGTTTGATTTAATGTTTCAACACAATCCATCGGGCGCTTTTGACCTTTGCTATTAAGCATTCCGCTACAGCGCTTCAATATTGACTCAACTGAACCTTTGACGTAAATGATTTTTCCTGCGGGCGTGCTGTGTAGTGTTGCCATGTATTGATAATCTGACTCGAAAGGAATCGTATCAATTCTTGGCATTTGGCGAGTTAACGAAGCTTGATTGAATCCCGCTTTGTTTGCTGAAGCAATTAAGGCGCCTTCAGTTGGGTCGCCCATTACCGTCCATCTATCGTCTTTGTATTCAATTAAAGAATCATTACAAAGAATCCCAGCTAATAAAGTTTCTTGTAAACCTTTATCAGTATTCAAATTAACTGGTCTTTCGTCTCGCAGAATTTCACCTTCTGGTGCGTATCCTACTCCTGTCAAAGCATATTGATGTCCACTCGCATAAATGCCTTGGACAGTCATCTGATTTTCAGTCAGTGTGCCCGTTTTATCTGAACAAATTACTGTCGCACTACCCAAAGTCTCTACAGCAGGCAATTTACGAATAATTGCATGTCGTTTCGCCATTCGCGAAACACCGATTGCTAAAGTTACTGTTATTACAGCTGGTAAACCTTCAGGAATAGCGCCGACAGTTAAAGCAACAGCAGCTTCGAGAGCTTCTTGGAAATTTCTTGTATTCAGTCCAACAACAAATGTTAATGTTGCTAGCGCTAAAACAACACGCAACCAGTTATGACTAAACTTATCGAACTTGCGAGTTAGTGGTGTCGTCAGGTTTGTGTGTTGGTCCATTAACTGGGAAATTTTTCCGGTTTCCGTCTCATTCCCTGTCGCAACAACAATACCTACAGCTTGTCCAAACGTGACAAAACCACCCGCATATGCCATGTTTTTACGTTCGGCAAGAGGGGTTTCGGGGTTTAAAACATCTACATGTTTTTCTACAGCTACCGATTCACCCGTTAAACCAGATTCATCAATTTGAAGATTTTTAGCTTGGACTAACCGTAAATCAGCAGGCACTTTATCACCAGAGATTAATAAAACTATATCTCCAGGTACTAGCTCACGCGAGGGAATGCGAACTTTCTGCCCATCACGGATAACTGTGGTTTCGGTAGTAATTGCGTTTGCCAGCGCTTCAATCGCACCTTCTGCTTTAGACTCTTGAATGAACCCAATGATTGCATTGGTAGTCGTAACACCCCAAATCACTCCTGCATTTACATAACTTCCTGATAGCGCTTTTAATAAACCTGCACACAGTAACACAATTAGCAGTGGCTGGTTATATTGCTGTAAAAACTTCAACCATAATGGTTTACCCTTTTTCGCAGTTAGTTCATTTCTACCGTACTTTTCGACTCGCTGCTTTACATCAAAATGGCTTAAACCGCCATCTGAAGTGCTTTTCAAAAGTGATAGTGCTTCAGAAGCCTCCATTGAATGCCAAACTTTTGGCTGTCTAGAGGGCAGTCCAACCGCAGATACTACCTGCACCATGATTATCTTCCTTAGAGCTAGTTTTGAAAAATCTGTGTTAAATTATTTTTAGCACCTTTTTTTAGTGCTGACTAGAGTTAAACACTTTTTATTTCGATAATTTGCATAGATTTTCTTAATAGTTTGTTTATATTTCACTTGACAAAGCTTGTGTTACCCACTCTTGCCAGCAGGTATCAATGGAATATCTTCCTATAGATATATTGATGTTTTTGAATGCTTACAAATGGAAAAATTAAAAATAATTTCTGAGTAATTACTTAGCTGCTTGGTAATTTATGAATCAAAAGATATTCCATTTAACTAAGTATGGAATGGCGCCATTAACTAAAATTTGCTGCGATAAAAATCTTAAAGCCACATTTTTCGTCATCACAACAATAGTTGCGCCTGAGTTAATCTAATAAATATGTGTTAAATAAGTGATAGCACTTTTCATTAGTGCTATTGAATTTATGACACTTGTGAATTTGAATAATTTGCATAAATTTTACCAATGGTTGTTGCCGATAAAGTAGTGGAGTGAGTATGCTTTGCGATACAGCTTGGGTTGAAGGCAGAAAGCGCGTGTATTTGAATTTGTCTGTTCGATTGGAACTTATTGGACGTTCAGCGGAATTTCAGCGCATTGTTGAGGTTTTAGCACAGGACGGTGATGTATTGATTGCGGGGGTGCCTGGAAGCGGGCGCCGTACCTTAGTGCGTTCAGCAGCAAAGGAAGTAGGAGCGATTATTTTAGAAATCGACTGCATCCGTGCTAGCGATGGTGAGCGTTTTTTGCAGTTACTCGCAGAAGCGGTAAGTCAAAATTTCCAACCAGCACAAGTTAAGAATTGGGTAAATACAAAAGCCAGAGAGTATTTTGTGTTTAATTCAGAGGAAGCAATAGGCAAGTTAAAATTGATACGCAGTTTAAACTTGAAGCAGTTATGGCAAGCGTTTGAATTGTTGTTGAAATTACCGCAGCAGTTAGCAGAAGCTGACGGAAAGCGCGTGGTGTTGATATTACATACTTTTCCCCATATTCGTTCATGGGATAAGAATGGGGAGTGGGAAGCAACGCTACGACGTGAAATCAAAGCTCAAACTTTTGTTAGTTATGTATTAGTTGCCACAATTGCTGAGGCTGCCAATACAGAAGAAAAGGATTACCCATTAGAAACTTTAAAATTGGCACCTTTGGTTAGAGATGTAATTGCGGTATGGGCAAGAGAGATTTTACATACTCAAGGGTTAACCTTTGACTCGCGTTCTAAAGCGCTGCAATTATTTTTGGATGCTGTACAAGGACACATTGGGGACGCAATGGCATTAATTCGTCGTATACAATCAGTACGGCGCCCAGATGGGTTAGTTACCGAAAAAGCAGTGCATGATGCCATTCAAGGGCTACTTAAAGATTTATCTATCACCTTTGAATCATTATTAATGCTGCTGCCTCCTAACCAAGTGCATCTGCTCGAAGCATTAGCTTGTGACCCCACCGAAAAACCACAAAGCCGTGAGTATATTCAAAAACATGGTTTATCGCGTGGTGGTAGCCTTCAAGGCGCCTTAATGGGACTTCAGCACAAAGGACTAATTTATGGTGCCGAACAAGGCTATAAATTAGCGCTTCCATTACTGGCATTATGGTTAAAGCAGCGTTTGGACTAAGATATTGGACTAAGGTATTGGACTAAGATATTGGAATTTTTACCATGTTCGGATAAAATTCCTGTACTACACTTTATAATCTTTAATTTCATCAAAAATTTAAATAAATGTTATATCCTTAGCATCTGTAACCTGTTTTTCTAATTTAGAAGTGCATAATTTATGTATAAGCGCTTCTACCTTAAGTAGCAAATATAAAAAATTGGCACTTAATAACTAGGTGAATGGCTTTGGGTCATCTACAATCGTATAGACTTAACAGTTGACGAACTCTAAAAGAAAACCTCAAATCTAAAATCGCTATGGTAGCTGCTGGTACAACCTTGCAGGGTGGCAAATATACTCTCGACCACGAAATTGGTCGAGGTGGCTTTGGGATAACCTTTAAAGCTACTCATCACTATTTGCATCAAGTGGTGGTAATTAAAACCCTGAATGAAAAGCTGCGACAACATCCGGATTTTGCCAAATTCGAGAAGCAATTCCAGGATGAGGCTCGACGGTTAGCAACTTGTGTTCACCCTAATATTGTCCGAGTCAGCGACTTTTTTGTCGAGGCCGCATTACCATACATGGTGATGGAGTATATTCCAGGTGAAACTTTGGGAGAAGCATATGTAATCCCAGGAGTTCCTTTACCAGAAGCAACTGCTATTCACTACATTCGCCAAATTGGCGCCGCATTAGAAGTAGTACATCAAAACGGGTTATTACACCGTGATATCAAGCCCGATAATATTATTCTTCGTCGCGACACTCAATCTGTGGTGCTAATTGATTTTGGCATCGCGCGCGAGTTTAATAGTGGAGTTCGGCAAACGCATACAGGTATGGTTTCCGAAGGATATTCTCCTATCGAACAATATTTATCGCAAGCTGCCCGCTCACCTGCAACTGATATTTATGGGTTAGCAGCGACGCTTTACACTTTATTAACAGCGCAGGTGCCAATACCAGCATTACTGCGCGACCGTGAAAAAATGCCTTCTCCACGTGAACTGCAACCGCATTTGAGTGCTGCTGTTAACCAAGCAGTGATGCGTGGTATGGCAGTTGACGCTAGATTCAGACCTTCTACTGTTGCCGAGTGGTTAAAATTATTACCTGTGTCAGGAGCAATTCCGGCGCCGCAACCACTGCCAACGCAGGCAGTACAAACAATCGATTTATCTAGTCAACAAGCTTCAAACTTGGATGCAGCTTCTGTAGCAGTAACACAATTACGTACAGAAGAACCATTACAACAAAAACAAGAAGATAAAGCCAAAGACAAAGCCGTTAAAGTTATTGCCAAAAAAGTACTTAAACCAAAAGTATTCATTGGAACAGGTATTGCAATGCTAGCTGCTGCGGCAGGTTTTAGCGCCATGCGGGGTATTTCCAATCCTCAAGCTACACAACCAGTAGTAGAGCAACCAAGCAATATTTTCCCCGCATCCACAACTACTACACCAGCCTCGACCCCTACCGTATCACCAACAACCGAAGCAACATCAACTCAACAAACTAAAACCTCGAACCGTGTTGAAGAGGCGCCCGTCTCAACACGAGTACGACGCAAACGGCGCCGCGTCTATAACAACGATAATAATTCCAACACTAGCAACAGCAATTTCAGAAACAATCGTTCAACTGATAACTCAAATAATTCTGATAACGAAACCACAACAACAAAACGTAGAAACTATAACAACGACAACAATAATAGCAGCAGCACAGACGATAGCGACAGCACACCAACGCGCACCAATAACGTCAATAATCGGACTAACACTAATAATTCTAGTGATTCAAATGGTTCTAACACACAGACACCAAAGGCGCCACCAAGTCCATCTTTAGTAGATAGACTAAGAACAGTACGTGATTCTCGTATCAAAAAATCACCAGACAGCAGTAAATCACAAAGTACACCAAAATCATCTGGTTCTGTAGTAGTGCCAACAACAGAGGCGCCGCCCAAATCGTCTGACCGTTCGGATGTTGTTGTACCAACACAACAATCACAAGAAAGAAGTTCTGTAGATAATACTTCTACTGATAATTAATTATAGAGCCTTATAGCACAGGCATCCTGCCTGTGCATTGTGCATTGTATGTATTTTTACCACAGAGACACAGAGTATACAGAGATGTATAGTTCCTTGAGTTTAGTGGGACACGCAAATTTTCCTAGAGGATATATTTGTATATGATTTATCCTCTAGGAATTTAGATAGTAAAAATATATTACACTGTATAAAAACAATACTAAATTTAAAAAATTGCTTTGTAAAACAGCGCCTTTTTTGAGATAAATACTTAAATTTTCATAATAACAAGTAATAATATTTACATTTAGATGCAAATAGACTATTTGTATTATTTTTTTGCGCTTTGGTTATCTTGCTAATACTTCAAGACTTACGATATTGTTACATTGAGAACTGGTGCGTGACGCTACAAGTCTTATCACTACGTTCAAATTTGTTCATAGCGTCACACACCCTACGGTTTTTATACGCCAATCGCGTAAGTCCTATACTCAATTAAAAAATAATTAGCAGCAATATTTAACTCAAGATTATATTAAATAAAATTGGAAATTGAACATCCAAAAATCATTGGTACAGCTTCATAGTTACAATGGTACGGTGAATGGTACGAAAAAACGAGTTCGTACCATTTTGTGTACAGTTTAGTACCAATTCTTAAGGTACGAGCGACAAAAATTGTACCAATGAACAAAGAAAAATTCCAAAATTATGGTACTAATTTAGGTACGGGAAAGCAGAAAAGTACGTTTTTTCGTAGTTTTTGCTACTGTACCACGGTACGAAGTGGAGGTACCAAGACTGCGTAAAATGAAAAATGCGGTACTGACGGTACCATTTATCACACTATATTTGGTACGAAATTAGCTTTTTTTTGGTACAAAACCCTTCTTTTTATGGTACGGCAATGAGTTTAATAGGACTTACGCTGCATAAACCTGGTTTCTATGCATTCATTGTCGCAGACAAATCGTCATTTTTATTACATGCTATCAACGTATATTCCAGGTTTCTAGGTTTTCATGCGTAAGTCCTGTTTAAGTTAGTTCAATATTAAATTCGAGTCATATTATTAAATTATTAATTATGAGTAAATTAATCCCCGTACCAATAAATTTGGTTTTGCGTACCATATTGAATAGCTAGTACTCAATGTATTTATTCCCTATTTCCCAATTAATGGGTGATTTATTACACGCTTCTAATGCTGCATTAATTTTAGAAAAAGCTTTACTACCAAAGAAACCATTGTGTGCTGACAAAGGTGAGGGATGCGCGGATTGAATAACTATATGTCGTGTGGTATCAATTAATTTAAGTTTTTTCTGTGCGTAACCACCCCATAAAACAAATACAACTGGGTCAGATTTTTGATTTACTTGACTAATAACCGCATCTGTAAACTTTTCCCAACCTTTATTTTTATGGGAATTAGCTGTATGTGCGCGTACTGTTAGAACTGCGTTTAGCATTAGCACACCTTGTTTTGCCCACTCCACCAAATATCCAGTGCTTGGAATATCACATTCAATATCGTCTTTGAGTTCTTTGTACATATTTACTAACGATGGTGGCGTTTTAATTCCAGGTTTAACGGAAAAACATAAACCGTGTGCTTGGTTTTCATCGTGATACGGGTCTTGTCCAAGTAGTAAAACCTTGACATCGTGATAAGGAGTCAATTCAAAAGCTGAAAAAACATCTTCTTCTGGTGGGTAGATGGTTTGTGTTTGACGTTCAAGAGTTAGAAAAGTCTGAAGTTGTTTAAAATAAGGTTTTTCAAATTCTTCTGCGAGAACAACCTGCCAAGAAATTGGAAGTTTGGTAATTTGCATATTATTTGTCGCCTAAATCATTTTTTTCGCAAAAATATTCTAAAACGCACTGGCAACGGATGGTAAACGGATGTAACGGATAGTTTACCCGGAGCATCCGTTACATCCGTTGTATCCGTTGCTAATTATTTCTCAACAAACACAATATCTTCAGGTTGCTGTGTCATCATAATCTTTTGCCCTTCAACTTTGACGACAAAATCAAAACCTGTGATGTGACCGTCTGGCAAGATGATTATTTTATCATCGAGCGAGTCTAGGTATGCAGAAAATCCATCCAACGCTACGCTATCGTCGTTTATCGCAAGATAACTTAACAGGCGCCGAAATAGTTTAGGTAAAATCACTACATCATCGATAATGGTTTTCAAGTTATCTAACGTGAAACCTGTGTTGGTTTTGTCTTCACTCCATAAAGCTTTTGATTCTTTACGCGCTTTTTCAGCAGCTTTGCTCAACTCTTTGCGGATATCTGGATACAACTTTGAGTAAAAAGTTGGGTAAGCAAGTCCTTGGGTTAATAAATGGTGGTTGGCACTATGAAGTAAAAGTGCTTTGTCTATAAATACCTCGCTGCCATCTTCTTGTGTCGCTTCTCCCTTGAATACAAACGCAACTGCTCGACCATAAGTGTCTGCAAACCTAGTTAAAATAAAACCCGGCGCCTCGGATGGGGTAACTGAGGTTATTTTCTCACTTTTACTGCGCGTTACATCTTTGAATCCTAAGTAATTTAAAAGTTCGGACGCTCCACCCTGACCGTACTTTAGGGGTTGATGTTGCATTCCTGCACTACCTCCCTTTGGCAAAAAATGAGTTTCTAGTGCATCTATTGCATCTAAGCGTAATTGGGCACCACCAAAATTGTTAGGACGAACTTTTGTAGATAATTTTTTCCACAATTCTGGGTTATTAGGGTAAAAACGGATTGAGTCTCCATCTGGGGCTGTTGATAAAACTTTATACTTACCTTGAATTAAAATTAATGGCATTGTCTTTGTTGCTCCTTGCTGTGATTAAGGCTACAACACATAGTTGTACAGCAAGTAAGACAATTTTTCTAACTATATTATTTATTTAATAATTTATTGTTTTCAGCCGTTTCAGTATATTCCTGTCAGTACTACTCAAGAACTAGTTAAGCAACTAAAGTATAGACAAGGTTATATTCAAGACACAGTAATGCAACAAAACGCTTCTTCGTCAGATTACAAGTCTTGCTTAGGGGTTGCTGGCACAGTTATATTTGCTGCTACGAGTCATATTTTTCATCGCGGCAAGATACCAGTAGCATCAGACAGGTTTTCACTTTTCTTTGATTACACGTCACGTTTACCAAAATATCCGTTTGTCAATCGTTACTCATTGCCAAAAGACTATTTACTCTCACTCTCAAGAAAAATTACAGAACACCAACAGCAAAGCTTGCTGTGGCAAAATTATAAAGTTAAGTAACAATATGCGTTATTTCAGGTAAAACAATAAAGCAATTCCTGCGATTGCAATTATTACTCCTATGACTGCCCTGATACTTACCTTTTCACCCGTCCATAATGCTAACGGTAGTATAAATATTGGGCTAGTTTGCAATAATGTTGAAGCAATTCCTACAGGCGCCAGTTTAATTGCAGTCTGTTGTAGCCAAATACCTAAGTAAGTTCCGCAAAATGCCGCGAAGCATGTGGCAGCAACTACACGCCATTGTTTCGAGTAGCTAAGTATGGAAGTCTTAGACTTATCTTGCTGCCATACAATTAAAGGCAACAGGAAAAATGTTGCTGCACCTAACCGTATTGAAGCAGCCCACAATGGGTTAATATTTGTGTTGACCAACGCTGCACGTGACAGAACGGCGCCTGATGCATTGGCAACTGCCGCAAGTAGTCCAAACACGACTCCGCGTAAAGGTAACGAAGAATTAATTTCCTTTTCGGTACGTTCACTAATTACCCAAGCAACTCCCAAAATAGTTAACAGTACACCGCACCAAGCACTCGCATTTAATCGTTCCTGTAAAAATATTAAGGCGAATACAGCCGTCATTGGTGGCGCCAGTGTTTCTAGAAGTAATAACCGACGCGCACCCAAACTATTGATTCCTGCCAAAAATGCAGTATCACCTAGTCCAATACCTATAACCCCACTCAACAAAAGTAAGCATAAAGGCACAGGAGCTATTACTAAAGATAGTTTTCCTGTGGCAACTATTGTGATTAGGAGTAAAACAATTGCAATTATTCCTTTGATTAAATTTAAGTGTAGTGGTGGAATATGGGCGCCAACACGTCCATATACAACCGACGCAAAAGCCCATAACACTGCTGCAACTAGCGCTGCAATCTCACCCTGGTAATTTATCACCATCAAAATATAAACAAAATATTAAAATTACTATATAGCAATTTGCATTTCTTGGAAATATCTCATAATTTAAGATAAAGACACCAATAACTATTAGCACTCACCTCTACTAACTGCTAATTTTCTATCTAATAATCTTTAGCACTGACGGTTTGTGATTGCTAATTTCAACATGATTATTTGTTTTAAAAAATTACCAAGAGGACAAAGATATGAAATATGCATTTAATATCGTTGGCGTATCTCCTGTTTTACAGTTTTTTAATCATCAACAAAAGTATCTAGTGTCCGGACAACCACAAGGTATAGAATATTTAGGGGCGCCTGATTGTACACTCGACGCATTTCTGGAAACAGTCGAATCAGTTCCCACAAAAGAATCTTGGGAAATGGATCAAGTCGTCAAAACGGTAATTGACTTTTGGATGAATAATTCAGAAAGCATCCACTACTGGAAATCACGCTTACTCGACGCGGGTAGAGACAACCTCATTGTTACGAGGGTTGCAGAAATCCAAGCTTTGCAAGCTGAGTTTGATATGTTGTTTCAGAAATAGAAATAAGTACTAAAGTACTGACAAGGGTGGAATGCGTGTGTGTGTGGGTGTATACATCTGACAAAAATATATTTCGGGTCTGGGAAACGATTTTGAAGAATTGTTTACCAAAATCATTGACGTTCAATTTTTGGTGTGCTATTCAAGTGACAGCTTCGATAAAAAAACGTCAGCAATCCTCAGACATATATGGGACTTGCTGACAAAAGTTAACCAAATAAATCTGTGTAATATGATCATGGCACAAGACACTCACACCAGCCATTCCGAGCAAAACGAATCAGCAAGTTACAAAAAGCGACTAAATTCCTGGGCAATAGCTCGGATGCTTCCAGATATGAAACGTGAAATAGTCGCGCGGTTTCGTCGTCGTTCAGATGCAGACGGACACATGCAGCTATTACTCCGGGTAACACCAGATGCGAACTTCATGCTAGTTTTTGATTGCCAGACCGAAGAAGCTGCCGCATAATAATAAGCACTTCAGTGCTTTCTTTCACCAAACTTCAGTGCTTCCTCCCACCAAACTCCTGAATCTTCTTTACATGACCTTTCATAACGCTTAACAATTGAGGAAGCTCATTACTTACCGAACTCACGTTAATTTTCTCAGCAACAATCTGAATTTCTTCCACAGGATGTGGATAGTACTTCTGGTAAAGACCTACCAATTGGATTAACTCTTGAGCATAACGACTAGCGTGAACGGTCATTACCAACAACAAGTTTGGCACTTACACTAACTTCACGCTCTTTCCTCAAATTTAATTCTTCTAAAGCTAGAGTCTTCTCCTTTTGTAGTAATTCCGCATACCTCTGTTCGCTTTCGTGCAAGTTAAATTCAGCTTCTTGAGATTGTTTTTGAGTTTCTTCAAGTTGTGCAAGCGTCAATGCATGTATTTTTGAGTTTGCCAAAAGTAACTGCACCAATATCAAGCAGTTTATTACCTGTAACAACAATCGGTTTATAAACAAACTCAGAATTTCTTGACAATGTTTGTTGTGTAGCATCAACAACTTTTGTATCGGCGCCCATAATTAAAATATCTGATTTAACAAAATCGTACAAGTTCTCAATCGCACGCTCGTTAAACAAAGCCAAACTATACGGACGACTCATAAACTCAAAAAAACGGCACCTAGAAATCATCCCAACACAATCATTATTTTTTGTCAAGATTACCCCAGGCATTAAAGGTTCGTTGTCAAACAATTTAATTAAACTATTACTCAGATAGCTAACTTCTAAACTTGTATCCCAAAGTGGTAAGTCTCCCAAAACAGAACTCAATTTCAAGTTAAGTTGATCCAATCGCTGGGTTGATACATCCATCAAACAGAAGATACACAGCAGATAAGATTGTGCAACAGTTGTATCAAAATGTCTCCGTGTATTTAATACATTTTTATACTTGAATCTATGATACCCCTTAGAAACCGGGTTTCTTCGTTGAAGTCTTGTAATAAAAATAACGATGTTGCCTAGAAACCCGGTTTCTTTGTACCGATTTTAAAATTTATGTGTAATGATGTTGCATGTTGTATTTAATACATTTAGCAACAGTAATTAATTATGAATTTAGTCTTGAGAAGTAGTTTATTAGGGGTATTTTTACTAACTTCAAGTTGTTCATCACCTCAAAAGGATGTAAAGCAAGAAACCAGTGCGAGCAATAATCAACCAACCCAAACCGAGCAAGTAAAAGAAGTAAAATCAACTAAAGCGGTACCAATAGCAGTCAAAGTTCCAGATAAACCAAAAGCTACTACTACAAACTCAGTAAAATCAACAGACTCATCTAATAAACAAATGCATTTGGTGGTAGTGAGTGATGACTTGCGGTTCTTCCAACACGAAACACCAACATACAAATCAGGAAAGTTTGAAGTTAAGCCAGACTTCCCGGCGCCTGGGAACTATACTGTATTTAGCGATTACGATAAACAGCTGACAATCCAAAAAATTAAGATTCCAGGGGATGTTCCTTTACCGACCGAACTCGAAAAATTTAGTAATACAAAAACATTATCTAATACAAAAATAACACTCTTAGCGCCTTCTTCGAGCTTCAAATCAGGACAACAGGTAAATTTAAGGTTTGACTTGCAGGATACGAAAAATAAACAACCAGTAAAATTACAACCGTACCCAAATCCTCATACGAACGAAAAAGCACGCTTATTCATAGTTCGCAGTTCATCACCTCTTAAAAGTGCAGACTATGTACCAGCAACGTTACTCCAAGACTCACCCGACGGTCAAGTTAGCTTTGGGTCAAATTTTCCTCAAAAAGGAACTTATAAGCTTTGGTTACAGTTTAATCGCAATGGCAAAGTCAACACGGCTGATTTTTGGGTAGATGTGAAATAATAATTTCCAAAGGTGGAGATTATTAACGTGGACTTACAAAACTTACACAATTTTTTCTACTCAGGTAATTTTATTCCACATGGGCACTGTTATCTATGGAATCCTGAATTGGTATCGCTGCATATACTCTCAGATGTATTAATTGCGCTGTCTTACTATTCAATACCTATAACGCTTGTGTATTTTATCCGCAAGCGTAAAGATATTCCATTTAAAGGTATTTTTCTACTGTTCGGCGCCTTTATTATTTCGTGTGGTACAACTCATATTATGGAGGTATGGACATTATGGCATCCTAACTACTGGTTCGCAGGCGCCTTGAAAGCACTAACAGCGTTAATATCGTTCTATACAGCTTTAACTTTGATACCTTTAGTGCCAAAAGCATTAGCTCTACCAAGTCCTGCACAGCTTGAAACTACGAACCAAGTTTTGATAATGGAGATTATGGAGCGTAAACGTGTAGAGCAAGAGTTACGTCAGTATAAAGAGCATTTAGAAGAAATTGTTCAAACTCGTACTGTTGAGTTAGAGTTAGCAAACGCACAGCTTAGAAGCGCAAATCAAGAGTTGAACGATTTTGCTTATGTAGTATCGCACGATTTAAAGGCGCCTTTACGAGGAATTACTTCGCTATCTGAGTGGTTGTTAGCTGACTATGGTGAAGAGTTCGACGAAGAAGGCAAAAAGATAGTTAATTTAATGATTAGTCGAGTTCAACGACTACATCAATTAATCGATGATATTTTAAAATACTCACGAGTCGGGCGTGCGAAGGTTGAGAAGAAACATATAAACTTAAATAAAGTAGTATCCGAGTTAGTTGGGGTTTTAAATATACCCGAAAATATTAAAGTTGAGATTCCTAATCAATTACCGACTATTTTTTGCGATAAAACCAGGATTGAACAGCTTTTTCAAAATTTGATTAGTAATGCAATAAAATTTATCGATAAGCCAGAAGGGTTGATTAAGATTAGTTATGTGGATGAGAGAGAATATTATAAGTTTAGTGTGGCTGATAATGGGATAGGGATAGAATCACAGCATTTTGAGAAGATATTTCAATTGTTTCAAAAATTAACTAGTTTACAAGATTCGGATAGTACGGGTGTTGGGTTAGCTTTGGTTAAGAAGATTGTGGAATTACATGATGGGAAAGTTTGGGTTGAGTCTAAGGTAGGGGTAGGAAGTAGTTTTGTATTTACAATTAAGAAGTAGGTTTTTGGAAGAATTGCTTTAGAATTTCAGTTGGTTTTCTATCCCATGTGTCTATGTGTTCGTATATTAGGTGATTTTGGTTGAGTTTATATGTTGAGTAACCGTTAAAATATAATTTTGGTTTCCAGGGTAGACGGAGAGTTCCTCGCACTGTCCAGTTTGCGATGATGGTTTTTTCGTCGGATGGTGCGATGTTGTGTAGGTCAAAGTGGATGTTGGTGAAGAATAAGCGTGCGTGGAATCGCAATGTCCAGTATACTATTCGGTAGTTTGGTTTGCCTTTGAATTTGTTTACTGGGTCTTTGAATAATATATCTTCGGTGTAGATGTCGTAGGTTATGTCTTTTTCAAATAAGGTGGGTAGGTCTTGGTTTAGGGTTGCTATTATTTGTTGCATGTTTATTTTTTTACCACAGACACTATTAGGACACAGAGTAGAGACGCGATGAATCGCGTCTCTACAGAGGGATTTTGAGGAATGTTTGTATTTTTTGCCACCAGGTTATCTTGGTGTTTAAGGTGGGTTTGTTTAAATCTGATATTGTTGGAAATGTTGCTGATTTATTATAGAAGTGTTTTTTTAAGAGTTTTGCTAGTTGGTTATTATTTGTGCGTAATCCTTCGTAGAAGAAGAGTACTTCTCCGTTTATGCCTTGAGAACGGTTGTACTCTATTTTTTGGATTAGTAGGTCTGGACTAATTATATATGAGCCTAGTTTGGTTAGTATACCTGGCGCCATTCTTTGTAAGGCGCCTTTGAATTGTTGGGTTGTTGTGTCTATTATAGTTTTGTAGCTGTTGATGTCACGTCGATATATTTGGGGGTTGATTATATCGACTATGTTTTGCTGTAACCAAGTGGGAGTGTCTTGTAAATACTCTTTGTATGCCCAATCATGTATGTTGGGTGAGATGGAAATTATTAAGTTGGGGTTGACTGCTTTGATTTGATGGTAGAGTGATGCCCAAAATTGAGTTAATATATCCGCACGCCATTTTAACCATTGTGTATCTTTGGGGTTGGATGGGGGGTTTTTACCAAATGCGGAATAATAACGTTGTTGTGTTGCTGCGTCGTATCCACCCTCACACGGAAATGCTGGTAAACGGTCATCTCCCTGGATACCATCAATATCATAGTTATTTACAACTTCGAGAATAAGGTTGGACATAAACGCTTGTACGTTGGGGTCAAGCGCATTTAACCACTCAAAACCGTTTTTCTTGAGTAAATTTCCTTTTATATCTTGTGCAGTCCATTCGGGTTTTTTCGCAAGCAACGTTCCACCCTTGAGATTATACGAACTCGCAAACCCATATTCAAACCACGGTATTACTTTCAACCCAACTCGACGTGCAGCTTCTATCACCTCAGCTAAAGGGTCACGTCCAATACACAGCGAACTAATTTCGACACCAAACGTTTCTCGCATAACTTGACTTGGGTATTGAGTTGCAGCTTTATTCCACACCACAGGAAAAACCACATTAAAACCAGTAGAAGCCAGAAACTCCATTGCCTCAACTATATTATCCCGTGAGTTGAGAACAGTACTATCAGTAGTTGTCATCCAAACCCCACGTATTTCCATACTTTACATATCAACCCACAGAAGTACGATTTAAACTATAAAACAAGAAAAAATAACTAATAACTAGTTTAGGACAGACACATGAATAACTGGCGCCACGAATATATCATTACTAATGGTGTGAGACTCCACTACGTCACCCAAGGGGAAGGACCCTTAATGCTTATGCTACATGGATTTCCAGAGTTTTGGTACTCCTGGCGCCATCAAATACCTGAATTTGCCAAATATTATAAGGTCGTAGCACTAGACTTACGCGGTTACAACGATAGCGATAAGCCAAAAGCACAATCTGCTTATACTATGGATGAACTAGTAAAAGACATAGAAGGTGTAATTAAAGGACTAGGATATAACAAGTGTACGCTTGTAGGACATGATTGGGGTGGCGCGATTGCTTGGAATTTTGCTTATAAACATCCAGACATGTTAGACAAGCTAATAGTTCTCAACCTTCCACATCCTGCAAAATTTGCTGAAGCATTTCGTAATCCTCAACAGTTATTACGCAGTTGGTATGTGTTTTTCTTTCAAACCCCTATATTACCAGAATTGCTTATTCAGTCTAATGATTACCAGCCTATCGAAACTATGCTTAAAGGTATGGCTGTTGATAAAAGTATCTTTAGTCAAGCTGATATTGAAGCTTATAAAGACGCAGCAGCTAAACGTGGCGCCTTAACTGCTACAATAAATTATTACCGCAATGTTTTTCAACCAAAGTTTTTTAATCAAACTTTGGGTGTATTAGAGGTACCCACACTAATGATATGGGGTGACAAGGATATCGCTTTGGGTAAAGAACTAACTTATGGTACCGAAGCGTATGTCAGAGACTTCCAAATTAAGTACATTCCTAATTGTAGCCACTGGGTACAGCAAGAACAGCCCAGCTTGGTGAATCAGTATATGCGCGAATTTCTCGGTGTTGCTGCTTTTGTTTGAATAATGCAAACGGCGCCTATACTCTACTTCTACATAAGGCGCCTATATCTAAAGTAATAAATTTATAAAACTTTATAATTATTACATTTTCACTCTATTATATTATTAAGAAATTTGTAATTATCTCAGTATAAATACTTGTCAATATAACGATGATAAAATCATAATCATGAAGAGAATTAATTATTATTGTTAAGAATATTTAAATAATTCTTTAAGAGTAATTAATTCAGATGAGTAGAAAGAAGCTCCTTTGCTTACAGGGATTGGGTTTACAGATGATAAGAATAGAGAATTGTCAAATTTTTTCATGAGGAAAATATGGACAGTTTCTTAACTGAACTAATGACCTGAAAAGAAAAAGGTGCGATAATGAACACGTGAGGAAAAAACGAAAGCATTATTGTTGATGCACGGGGGATTATTATGAAAATGAAATTATTTGCGGCTGTGGTTCTAGCGACTCCCCTATTTTTAGCTGGTACAGTAAGCGCGCAGAGTTCAAACCAGTTACAACAGCTATTACAAACTGGTGAATGCATTAAATGTAATTTAGTAGGGGTTGACTTGAAAGGTGCCCACTTAATTGGCGCCGACTTACGTGGTGCTAATTTAAAAGGAGCAGACTTAAGTAAAGCTAACTTAGAAGGCGCCGATTTAACAGGGGCGAACCTAGAAGGTGCTAATCTAACTTCAGCTTTTGTTACAAACGTTAATTTTAAACAAGCTGACCTGGATAAAGTCAACTTTTCGCAAGCGATAATTCACAATGCTAACGTTTATCAGGCGTCGATGAACGATATGAATATCAGTGATGCCGATATTTATGGTACTGGTATTGGTGTTGGTGGTGAAGACGGATATATTCCAGATTGGGATTAATATTTAATTTATTGTGGCACAGGCATCCCTGCCTGTGCATTGTGATTGTAAGCTAATTAAATGTACTTGATAAGGGGCTGAAGAATCTGGCAAACTCTCCGGGTTTGAATGTGTCCTCCCAGTTGGCAGGTAAACGTCGGGGGTTGGGGTTTTGTTTAGTAGGTACGCGCATAAATATATATTCGCACTCGGCGCCTTCGAGTTGGGTTTGAGGTGTTATACCCCAGTTGTCTATATAGGCGCCTGTAAGAATTGCGGTACGAAAGTCTGTATTATCAACTTGGGAGCGCATTAAATTTGCTCTCATTAAGTTGGCGTTGCGTAAGTCACTGTTGTTTAATTTGGTGCCAACTAAGCTGGTATCTATCAAGTTTGCTGCACGCAAGTTTAAACCTTGCAAGTCCCAACCATCAAAGTTTTGGTTGTGGAGGTCTTTGTGAACTACGATTTTTCTAATTGTTGGATTTGCAAGATAACTTTTTCCAACGACTGCTTGGTTTAGCTTTTTAACTTCAAACCAACAGGTACGTGTTAAATTAGCTCTTAGAAAGTTGGCATTTTTGACTGAAGCGCGGGTAAAGTCAGCATCGGTAAGGTTAGCGTCTTGAAATTTGGTACCGTAACGAGTGACTGTTGATAAAGCTAAGTTACGAATTGCACTTTGTTTTTCGTCTTCAAATAAGGCACGACAACCGACATAAGCTGATAGTAGAATTACAATTACGGCAATTGCAACAGCAACTCCTCCAGCAAGTGGATTAACTCTTGCTGCCATTAAAGCCATGATTCCAGAAAGTGCTGCTGCAATAGAAATGGCGATAGTAACGGCAATCATTCCAGCGATGGTACCAGCAAGTGCTACGGCGCCTGCTATTGTAACGGTACCAAGAATTGTTGCGACAACAGCTACGGCGCCTGTAACAATGACAGCTACAACTTGCGCTAATTCCATTGCTCCAGCATGTGCAGTACCACCTGCCCATGTAACTGCTACTATTCCTGCCCATCCAACTGCTGCAAGTCCAGCGCACGTTACCGATAATGCCATAAATCCAAATGCAGCGCTAACTCCTCGAAACAGAGTGATGAGAAAGAAGATTAGTAATACAGCTAAACTAACAATACCAACATAAAGGTTTTCACGATTGGTATCGAGTAATAAAATTCCGACTAATGAGCCACCTATTGCTGAAAGTAAACCAGATAAAGCCGAAAGTAGTAACGCAGTGAATATTAAGACAATGCAAGAGCGTTTTTGTAGTCCTGTTTTAGCGTGACTAAAGTTTGCACCTTCTAAATTAGCATTACTAAAGTCTACACCTCGGATGTTCGAGTAAGAGAAGTCGGCGCCACTAAGGTCTTTGCCTTTAAAGGATTTACCTCTGAGCTTCGCACGGCGATAATCTTGAGCCATGTAAATTTACAACAGAGTTGGAACAATCAAAATACGTTTGTTGTAGGATAACACTTTATAAACATGTTTTTGGCAGTGTAACCTTTTATAAAGATGTTCTTATTTATTAAAATTTAATGTAGGGTGCGTGACGCTATGAAGAAACTTCAACGTAGCGACAAGACATGTAGCGTCACGCACCAACTTGTGATAGAAAAGAACAATTAGCTTGCAAAGCTTTTTCGAGTAATCGCTGGTATTCTTTATCTTTAATACGAAAGGCGCCAAATCTTTCGAGGTGTGGGTTCATCATTTGGGCATCGAATAATACAAATTTTCGTGCTTGTAAGTGTTGTACAAGTTTGACCATTGCGACTTTAGAGCCATCTGGAATATTGAAGAACATTGACTCACCAATAAAGGCGCCGTTGATAACAATACCTAAGATACCACCAGCGAGTTCATCACCGAGCCAGGTTTCATAGCTATGTGCCCAACCTGCTTGGTTAAGGTTTAAGTATACATCTTTTAACTCGTCAGAAATCCAAGTAGTATCCCGGTTCGCACAGCCTTCAACTACCGCTGGGAAATTTCGGCTAATTGCTACACTGAATGTATCTTTGTTCAAAACTCGACGTAGAGACTTCGGATAACGGAAGCGTTCATCAAGAGGAATGAGAGTACGGTCACGACTTTGGTACCAACCCAGGTGATTATCATCATCAGCCATGAGAAAATAACCTTGAGCATAACCGTGAATAATACTATCAACGTCGTACTGCATAAGAATAGTAGTCTTCTAATAAAAATAGCTATATGCAATCCTTATGACAGAACCAATTCCAGCTATAACTTTATTACCTGCTTCTGACCCAATACAAGAAGGTCGTTGGCTACAACAAAATTTACATCAATGGCTTGATAGTCAGTTTATCCCCGAAGCGGTGAACCAAAAAATCGCGGAGCGAGCAGCGCAAATCTTTATACGTCAACGTATGGAAGGGGAAAATGACCTCGGTTCTTTGGTTTTAGCAATTGTAACCGAGATGCAGGCGTTTGATTTTTCTAAAAGTTTCTATGGAGAGTTTGCTATTGCCAATGCTGTTAGCGATATTCTCTTAGAAAGTTTAGGTATAGATAATAAGTGTTGTGGACAATAAAAAATAAAAGTTAGGAGTTAGGAGTTATGAGTTAAGAGTTAACTCATAACTCCTAACTTAATTTTACCAGCTTGATTTTACGACACCTGGTAGTAAACCTTGGTGTGCCCATTCGCGTAATACGTTACGGGAAAGACCAAAATCACGATAGTATCCTCTTGGGCGCCCTGTTACCCAGCAACGGTTATGTTGACGAGTTGGTGCGCTGTTACGAGGTAGTTGTTGAATTTTGCGGTGAATTTCCAACTTTTGTAGTGGGTTTTCGGTTGTTCTAAACTCATCAAGTAAAGCTTCACGCTTTGCTGCGTATTTTTCAACCATTTTCGTGCGCTTTTTCTCGCGCTCTATCATGCTCTTCTTTGCCATTACAATCTCAAGATTAATTTTTTGACAGCATTCCCTATTGTATACATAAATTTGTAGAGACGCGATTAATATGTAGAGACGCGATTTATCGCGTCTCTAGGTTTGGTTTGGTAATAGTTTTTTTCCTATGGGACATAAAGGCGCCAGTTCACAAGCTTCACATGCGGGTTTTCTGGCTTTACATATTGCTCTACCATGATATATCAACCGTATTGACCAGTTTTCCCAGTCTCGTTGCGGTAATAATTTCATTAAGTCGCGTTCGATACGGATGGGGTCTTCGTGTTTTGTAAAGCCGAGTCGGTTACTAAGGCGAGTTACATGAGTGTCAACTGTGACTCCGGCGTTAATGCCAAATGCGTATGCTAAGACGACGTTTGCTGTTTTTCTGGCAACTCCTGGCAACTTTAATAAATCATCCATTCTATTGGGCACTTGCGAGTTGAAGTCTTGAACTATCATTCGACAGGCGCGTTGGATGTTTTTGGCTTTGTTACGAAAAAAGCCTGTGGTTCTTACTAATTCTTCGATTTCCGCAATGTCAGCTTCTGCCATACTTTTAGCGTCTGGAAAACGCGCAAATAAAGCTGGTGTAACTTTATTTACACGTTCGTCTGTACATTGTGCTGATAGAATTGTTGCTACCAGCAGTTGTACAGGCGTTGAATAGTTTAAAGAACAGGTCGCGTCTGGGTATAAACGATTTAAGCGGACGAGTACTTCGAGTGCCCGTTGTTTTTTAGATGACCGATTGCGAGTAAGGTTCACTGGAACAATGCTTCTTTGACAATTAGAAAAATGCCTAATCCTAAAAGTAACACTAAACCTGTTTGCATAACACCATCTTGAATACGGGTAGGTAAGGGTTTACCACGTAATCCTTCGATTAACAAAAACGCTAGTTGTCCACCATCTAAAGCTGGTAAGGGCAAAATGTTGATGATGGCTAAGTTGATGCTAATAAGTGCTGCGAAGGTGAACAAGTTACCCGCATCGTTTTGAGCTATGTTGGCGCCCATCTTGACAATTTTGACAGGCCCCGCTACCTGTCCGGCAGTTTCACCGAATTTAGTGACTAGCTGTCCAAAACCTTGAACAATGCCAAAAAATATCTGCTGGTAACGATTTGCGGCGATACTGAAAATTTCAGCGATATTTCCGGTGTGGCGATAAATGGGTTTACCGTTGGGTGAGATAAGTTTAATCCCAATTATGCCGTTACCATCTTTATCAGCTTCGGGAGTCAGTTTAAAGCTGAGTTGTTCTTGTTCGCGCTGAATTTTTACATTTAACTCTTGATTCGCACGAGTTTGAATTTGTTGTCTGAGTACGGACAATGCCTCTTTAGAAGCAGGAATTTCCTGATTATTAACTGCGAGAATAATGTCACCGTCTCTAATACCCGCTTGGTAAGCAATAGATGTTTCCGAAGCTGGCTGGACTATGGCCCCGGGTTGAAAGTTAAAACCTTCAGGCACTCCAACAATTCCGAACTGTAAAGCTAGTAATAAGTAAGCAAATATTAAATTGGCGATTACACCCGCACTGATAACAATCGCCCGGTCTAAAATTGGACGGTTACGCAGTAAGTTTGGGTCTTGGGGAGGAATATCGCTATCCGGGTCATCATCAGGAAACCCGACGAAACCGCCTAACGGGAAAGCACGAACAGCATACTCGGTTTCGGGGCCTTGGTATTTCCAGATTATTGGTCCAAAGCCTAACGAAAAGCGGTTAACATAAATGCCTTGTGACCTTGCTGCTATAAAATGACCTAGTTCATGAACCAGGATTAAAACAGCTAAGACTGCGATTGCCGCTAAAAATGACATAGAGTGAACTTTAATTAATCTTTTAGGACGCTATGTTTCCATTCTAAAGCCAGTAACTAGCTCTCACCTCTACAGAATGTATTAATTGGGGCAGCGGATGATGAACGGATGTAACCAATAGGCTCTCTAAAGCACTTCGCGTCCGAGGTATGGTTGTAAAGCTTCGGGAATCCGTACAGTTCCATCAGCTTGTTGGTAGTTTTCTAAAATAGCTGCCATTGTTCTGCCAATGGCTAAACCTGAACCATTAAGTGTGTGAATATAAGAGGTTCCTTTTTTTCCAGCTTCTTTAAAACGAATGTCTCCACGTCTTGCTTGGAAGTCCATAAAGTTGGAGCAACTGGAAATTTCGCGGTATTTTTCTGAGGAAGGTAGCCAAACTTCTAAATCATAGGTTTTTGCCGCACCAAAACCTAAATCACCTGTGCATAACTCTATAACGCGGTAGGGTAATTTGAGTGCTTGTAATATAGCTTCGGCGTTGCCTACTAATTTTTCGAGTTCTTCAAACGAGGTGCTAGGATTTACAAATTTGACAAGTTCAACTTTGTTAAATTGATGTAAACGTATTAAACCTCGCATATCGCGTCCATAGCTTCCTGCTTCGCGTCGAAAACAGGGGGTATAAGCGCAGTGATATATGGGTAAATTTTCTGCTGCTAAGATTTCTCCTCGATAAAGGTTTGTGATGGGTACTTCTGCTGTGGGTATGAGCCATAAGTCATCTGCCGCACACTTAAAGCTTTCTTCTGCGAATTTTGGCAGTTGTCCTGTTGCTGTTAGTGATTCGGTATTAACTAATATTGGTGGAATTACTTCTATGTATCCGGCGCCTATTTGAGTGTTGAGCATAAATTGTATCAATGCTCGTTCGAGTGCGGCGCCTGCTCCGATAAGTGTAACAAAGCGGCTTTGAGCTACTTTTACCGCCCGTTCAACATTCATTATGCCGAGTTTTTCGGCAATTTCCCAGTGAGGAATAATACTTTTGTCTTGAGGTATATACTCAGTACCCCATTTTCGGACTTCTACATTTTCATCTTCATTTTTGCCAACAGGTGTAGATTCATTGGGCAAATTCGGCAGTGCGAGTACAAATTCTTGAATTCGATCTTTTATTTCTTTTTCTTGTGGTTCTAATGAACTAATTTGTTCTTTAACAGATTTGCCTTCTTCTTTTAACGCAGCGATTTCACTAGATGACGGGTTGGAACCTGCTTTAATTTTTTGGGGAATTAATGCGGCAATTTCGTTTCCGCGTGCTTGAAGCTGATTTCGGGTTGCTTCGATGGAACGTTGCTGTTTATCTAATTCTAGTATGAGTTGAATATCAAAATTACCGCCGCGCGTATTTAACCGCTGCTGTACTAATTCTGGATTTTCGCGTATTTGCTTGATGTCTAGCACAAGTTTTCTCTAGCTCTAACTATCTAAATAATTAATATCGTATTGCCAATACACCACCATATATTAATTTTGGCTTAATATGACGCAAATAAAGTATAGTACATCGCAATTTATTTTGTAATTCGATTTAGTAACCAGATTGACCCAATTAGTCCGGCAAAGTGTGCGGAAACTGTATTTGTATTGGCTTGGACTACAAATATATCTAGTGGTTGTATAACTCGACTAGGATCAAGCTGGGTGATGACACCTGGTTGGGTTGATGTTAAAGCTTTGGTTAGTAGTACACCTACAATTGCCTGGGCGCCGACAAGTGTTAGCAAAATACCTACTAGGTGTACGATTAAGCCTAAACGCACAACTTGAACAGTTTCGAGTTTACGAGGACGGTTATTGGAGTTTGGAGAGTCAAGTCGTCTACCAATTTGAACATATCGAAAAGAAATAAAAATGCCTACACCCAAGGCAACAAGTCCACTAATGGCAAAAAATACACCTAGTCCGGCGCCTGTGTTAGGAGATGCATTTGCTGGTCTTGGGCTAATGCTGGCAAATAGTAAAATTCCACCAGAAACAACACCTAGAACTAATTGTGCCCAAAAAGTAATCCAACCGATACGGCGGAAAAGTTGTGCAATTGCGCGCAGTTGAGAATCCGATTTTTCCGTCATAGCTTCCATTGCGCCATATAATGCGCGGTCACTTTCGTCTACTATCACATATCACATTACGAAAATTCTTTCTAGGTTACTTAAATACAATGTTTCAGTATTATACGAGAATGGAAATGTATAAATATGTATAAATATGATATTGTCAACTCCGTCTACTACTGATTTTTGGAACAATGTTGCCTTCGGTAATCACTGTCATAGAAAGTGATTGTTAAGTTTTACAAAAAATATCGCATTTTACCTTTAAAATATCTTGAGTGGCATTTTATGCTTAAGCAGTCCTAATAGACCTGGCGTCACTTAACACAAAGGTAACGGCATCTGCTGTTACTAGTACCGCTCCTCACCACACAAGATGCTCGCGTTGATTAAGGCTCTGTTTTACACTGTCTTAAGGACTGTCTCTCCCATCCCATGATAGTCAGCATGGGAGTTGTATGTATCAGAAACTTGGTGGCATTTTACCCTAAGTAACGTTATATACTTACATAATCAGGGGGTAGCACTATATACTGACTAGCATAACTCATATGCTTAACCCTCAGGCATTTTTATAGCCATTCACCAACCATGAAACTAGAGGATATATATCAGTTTTTTGACAATCCTCCGCCAACTTACTTGTGCCAAGAACTTGCGGTATGCTACATTTTATCGGTTTTGCTTAACGAGGGAGAATCTTACGGTACTGAGTTAATCCAGAAACTAGAAAATGAATACCCAACTTATCGGCTTTCAGACACTGTACTATATAGTGCAATTAAATTCTTGGAAGACGAAAAGGCTATTACTGGTTACTGGAAAAAGCTCGAAGGGCGGGGTCGTCCTAGACGGATGTACCAAATTTCTTCCGAATGGCAGGAACACGCAAATTCGTTAGCCCAGCTATGGCAAAAGTATATCAAGGAGAGGTCGTAGTTGACGAATAATTGATAATGAATAAATCGTCTCTAATCTGAACTTGACTGCTTGTTATGGATAGTGCAATTCTGCCATCGACGTTGATGCTAACGATACTTTTACTAGTTGGGCAATTCTTTTTCATCCGTGCCTCGACTAAAGACCGTACCGAAACAGCACAACTAACTTCAAAGCAACAAAAAGCAATACTTTTGCCGCAGTTGAAGGAATATTTCCAAGCGCGGTCTTACCGGGTGGCAGCGGTAGACCCAGGCCAAAACCAAGTTACCTTTGAAGGTTTTGTCCGACCTAGCCTGTTTTTAGCAGTGTTCCTAACGCTTCTATCTGCTGTCGGTACATTATGCCTTGCCTTGGTTTTGTCGCAGCTTTTTCCGAACATCGGCGCCATTTTTATGGGGTTACTGCTTCTCGCGCCTTTAAGTGGATTATTTTATTGGAGAAAAGCTGGAAGGCTTGAGAAAGTTTTGCTTCGGGTTGAACCGACATCTAGCAATGAAACTTTCCCAAGCCGAATAACTGTAGTTGCTCATCGTGATGAACTTATCCAGTTACGAGAAGCACTACAGTTAGAAGATGTTTGAATAAATAGTGTTTCCCAGATTTTACTCGTTCAGATTGTTTAGGCAAGCGCTTAATTTAATCGTCTCGACAAACCTGTGAAAATTACCAGTGCGAAGCAAATATGATTCTCCATGATGTTACATCATGGAGAATCAATTGTACTTACGGTATGCAGGCACCATTATGTAACGATAGCTATTTAGGCGATGTCCATAAAGGCGATTATTTCACCCGTTCTAGCCCTTACATTAGTAACTTTGAGGCTTTCTGGGTGTTAACACAATTGTAATATGGCTGGCAAGCGAGCTACATAATTAAGAAAAAATAAATTTTTAAATAAAGGTCGCCTTTTTGCCAGTTAATTATTGTCAATGACCAAGAATATCAACTGTCCTTGACATTTGGTAATTGGTTTTTTATCTACCTGCGATAGCCAGTACCTCCTGCCCCAAAGGAGGCTCCAATGTTCTTAGGCTGGGAAATAGAAAATGATTCTCTTCAACGTACTGAGCACCGAATAAACCTTTTTCAGCCCAAAAGTATCGGTCTGTAGTATGTTCGTTACGCTTTACGAGTAACAAAGCAGGTGGCAGAATACCTTCGGTTTGTATGAACCTTCTGGCTGCCGTTACAGGTTTCTCCTCACCGCTGTCGATGCTATATTGAGGCACGTGCTCAAGAATTCGCCGTCCTTCCTGGCGCCTACGGCTCTTCCGCTTGCGTCTCCTTGCCAAGCTAAATTCCTCCTCTTTCAAGCAAAAAGATTGTAGTTATAGCTACAAAATCCGTCGTAATTATAAAATTTATAAATTAAAAAATCAACTGTTTTTAAGTAAATGATACAACTCTTTAGGACAAGGCGTAAAACTTTTTTAGTAGAAAAGTACAAAAATAATACCGTAGCAGGTTGATAGATTGAGATTGATAACAAAAAATATCATACGAGTGAAGGTGTAACCTATGCCTGGGTCAGTTAACACAATAATCCGGAGAGCGTTATTATTGTTAAGTACCTTTGTGGCTTGGAGCGTAATTGCCAAGCAGTAGCTAAAAATGTTAATGTCCGCCAGTACGGAGTTTATTGCTCTGGTAAGGGAGCAGATGGCGCTGTTAGCCCAAGGGCTGGGAGCATCTTTGAGTATTTTATATTTGACTACTGAACTTGTTGAAGCCCATGTTACTGAGGCAAAATTAGTTCCTGTGGTGATTTTCCCCGAAACAGCAGCTTTAAAAGGCGCCGATACAGACGAGGATGATTTAAACACTTTTAGTTCTTTAGTACGGAATAATGCGACATATAGTAGTACGAATGATAGTACTAAAAATGTCAATGCGATTTTTCTACCTAATATAGATAACAAGTTATCAGCGAGACCCCATCTAGCTGCAACAGAACGTGATGAGAATTCGACGGGTTCAAGTAATCTGAGTCAAGAATTTGTATTAAATGATAACCAGTTGGTTTTGCCGTTGGTTCATGAAAATATGATGTTGGGCGTTTTAGTGACAACGTGTACTCTTGGAAGAATGTGGAATGAACAAGAGCGAGGCGAAATTAAGCGGGTTGTACAAACGCTGGCAATAGCGTGCATTTTAGACCAGAAACGAGCCTGGTTGCATTCTCAGTTACATTCGTCCCAAATTATTCAGGAAAAACAGCAAGATTTACTAGATAGTTTGCTACATCAATTTCGTAACCCGTTAACTGCATTACGAACTTTTGGCAAATTATTAATGAAGCGATTGCAACCAGGAGACAGGAACCGTGAGGTTGCTACGTCAATTGTGCGCGAAAGTGACCGTTTGCAGGAATTGCTTCAGAAATTTGATGAAGTGATTGATTTAAGAGCTGAAGAATTTGCTCCTTTGCTACAGTCTAATAAACAATTACAAGCTTCGGCACCTTCATCAAATTCACCAAGAAGAGCATTATTATTACCTGGTTCTGATGAACTAGAAACTGATTGCGATGTTAGAGATATACTTTTACCGCTATTAGACTCTGCAAATGCCATTGCTGCGGAGCGAGGTTTACAGTTAATAAATAATATACCAAGTCAGTTGCCTTTGTTACGAGCATCGAGTAAAGCATTGCGCGAAGTACTCAGCAATATTATTGATAATGCTTTGAAATATACTCCTAGTGGAGGAAAAGTTTTAGTTGAAGCGGGGCTTTGTAAGGGGAATATGCAAGGAGTAGAGATTAGTGATACGGGGCCAGGTATTCCACAACAAGATTTAGACCATCTTGGTGAACGTCATTACCGAGGGGTGCAAGCACAAACAGATATTCCGGGAACAGGATTAGGTATTTCTATTGCTCAACAGTTAATAGAGCAAATGCAGGGCGAAATTCAAGTAATAAGCCCTGCAATTAATTCAATAATTAAATCGGAAGACATTGTAGGAACCACTTTTATTGTATGGTTGCCAGTTGCTTTGTAAGTTGGGCGTACTGCCCACCTTACTTATTTGAGGGAAATCTGCAAGTTTTGACCGATAGTCATTTGGAGGTCGGTGTCGGGGTCGATAACAATTAGGTCAACGCTCTTTCTACCAAAGAAGGCGCCGATTAAACCACCAATTGCTGCACCACCAAGAACTTCTTCTGTTGCGATAGCGCGGTCACCAGTTACGGCAGAAACTGCGGCTGCTGCTCCGGCGCCTAATGCTGCATTTTTAAGTGCAGAACCAATGCGACTACCTTTTTCGATTCTTTGGGTTTTGGTAATTGCTTCAGACTGAGCAGTAATTTTATATTCTTGACCAGTAGTAGTTACTAATTTGTCTGCTACAAATTGTGAACCTTTTTTACCTTTAACTGGTTTGAGTTGACCGATTACTTGGCTACCCGCTGGAATTACAATTGTACCTCTATCGGTAACTACGTTTTGAGCAACTGTTAAAGTTAAAGGCGCCGTTTCATCTTGAGTCACAAGAATTTTTTCTGCCTTGTCGTATTTAACTGGAATTGTAGTACCTTGAGGAATTACAACAGCTACAGGAGGTTTTTCAACTTCGTTAAGTGCGACTATATATGGCGAGTTGATGGCAGCAACCTGATTAGTACTAACTAATGCTTGGTAAATAAATGCTGCTACTTGAGCGCGGGTTGCTACTTGCTCAGGGTTAAGGAACTGAACATTAGGATAGTTAACTACAATTCGGTTTTCTGTTGCTGCTGCAATTGGTGAGCGAGCATAATTCGCAATATTTGTAGAATCGTTAAAGGTTTGTAGCGTGCTTTCAACGTTACCTTGAGGGCTAAATTCTAAGCCATTAGCTAGTGAAACTAATACTTGTTGGCGAGGAATTTGTTCTTCTGGAGCGAAACGATTGTTAGGATATCCAGCTAAAAAGCCTGTAGCGTAAGCTTGTTGAATAGCACTTGCTGCCCAGTAATTGCTACGTACATCTGAAAATCTTGGGCTTTGGCGAATTTGATTTTTCGGGAAAGCTTTGTTTATCATCGCTGCGAACTGAGCGCGCGTTACTGGAGCTTGTGGACGGAATGAACCATCAGGAAATCCAGCGATAATATTACGTTGCGCTAATTGTTGAATGAACTGCGCTGCCCAATAATCGGACTGTACATCAGTAAATGTAGTTGCTGTTTGAGCGAATGATGGTGCTGATACGACCATTGGGACAATTGTACCTGCGGTAATACCCATAGCCATGAATGCTGCCATACCCGATGATAAACGATTTCTGTGTGCCATTTTTTTATTTCTCCCCAACACTTTTTGCTTTTGTTTGTTAGTTAATTTGACTTTTTTGGGCTTGGAATGTTCCAATTTTTACGCTGATTTCAGTAGTGTCATTTAGATGTAATTATTCAATGAAGTACTGAATATCTGAATACCAAACCTGCTTATTAAAGACATGAAAAAATATCCATTCGCAGTATTAGAAAGCAAACATTTGCATTCAGTGCAACTACAATGTTTTTTGATATAATGGTTTTGGTAGATTATCAAGTTTTGTTCGCTTTATCTAAACTAGTTGGCAAAATCTAATATCAATAAAGCCGTTAGTTTAAATTAGAAGATGTAGAAACAGGGTTTCTATCCAAAATTTTCATTATAGATATTGAAAAAGAAACTCAGTTTCTAAAACTCTTTTCTGAGCCTGATATATTCAATGACGCAGTATAAAAAAAATAGTTGCATCGCTATGGAAAAAATTTTGAGCTTATACCAATAATTAAGCGGTCGTCTCTGTTGAGTACGACCGCTGCTTTCTAGGGATGTTAAAAGTCACGTGCGTGGGTTGAGGTGTTATCTGTTGTTTAAAGATACAGTCAACGGACCAGTAAGTCTTAACGTCAAGTCTCTTTGTGTATCTATAGATATTACTTCTGCATCGCTACGACGTAGTAAGATACTCGCTAAGGCGCCTGCACCACCACCAGCTAATAACTCACCAATTTCAATCTTTCTGTTACCTGTAATCAATCCGATAATAGCCCCGGCGCCTGCACCGTATGCCGCATCTGTGAGAATTTGACCAGTATTAGAACTTTTTGTGATTTTCTCTGTACGAGTAACAATATTTGATTCTGCGTAGATTTCTTGCTTGCGTCCAGAAGGAAACTCGATTTCGCGCGCGACAAATTGGGCGCCTTTTTGAGAGTTTCTATTAGCTGGCTGAACTTTACCTCTAATTTTACTGTCGCGAGGAATCAATACATTTCCTCTACTATCAGTAATGTTATTAGGTACTGTAAGGGTAATATCTACAGTTTCATCTTTGGATACAATAATTTTATCTTTTTCGTATGTAGTTGGAATTCTTGCTCCGGAACTAATTGTAATGTCACGGTTATAGTTGTTACCACCGTTTCTTGGTTGCCCAATTCTATACTGCGCGTTAGCTGGTGACAATATAAATATGGGAGCAACAGTTCCTGTGGTTAATGCCATTGCTATCATGGCAACAGCACCAGATTTCCAACGGCTAAGGCTTTTCATTTTCACGTTTCCTCAATTTATGAGCGTTGACTTTATTGACGTGGATTACAGAGGAAAGTTTCTAAAATTTTTACAACCTATCTTATGGTATATATCTATTAAATATAGTTTCTAAAAAACGTTCATGTAACTATCAGTTTAAATATATTAAAATCAACTTTATATAGACGCAACTTATTAAGACGTAAGTTTTGTACAATTGTTCCAAAACTTCTCGCATAAGCTAGTGCCAGAAGGCAGAAGATACGAGGCAGAAGGCAGAAAAAAGATTCTTTACTTGATAAGCTTTGTAGCTTTTTCTAACTGGATAGTTATTTTAGCCATGCTGCACTAGTTTGCTAACTCTTACTCAATTAGATAGCTGTGCCAACCAGTTTCACCGTCACTATTCTTTTGCGGTTGCAGCAGGCGCCATGTCTTGCCCTCTTTTTGTAACTGCATGTAAACTTCAAATGGCTTTTTGGGCTGTGTCAGTTCGCGCTCGCTCAGTTTTAACGATAAATCGTAAGTTCCTTTAACTATGTAAGCAGGTAAAGTGTTGATTGTTTTAGATTGTAGCTGTTTAATTGCTAGATGCTTAACGTTAAATCCTTTCACATCTAAATCTAGCTGTTTACTAAGCTGCTGCTGAGTTTGCTCTAGTTGAACTGCAATGGCTTTTTTGACCAACCCGTTTGTCGGTGTCAGTGGGTTACTGTTACATCCGCTTAGTAACACTACCATCACAGCTATTACAATTAACCGAACCATTAGTACTGCTCCTTTTTTAAGACTTACATCTTAATAATAAGGGACAAAAATATAGAGGCACCTGCCTGAATGGTTTGCTTTAAAATTGTTGTCAAACGAGCGTGGCAGGACTCGAACCTGCGGCAGACGGATTAGAAATCCGTTACTCTATCCAGCTGAGTTACACGCCCAGTCTACAATACAAGGATTTTACATCAATTTTTTAAAAAAAGCAATAGGATATTGTAAATTTTAGTCAAGACTAAAATCTAGGTGTAAAATATATTGTTACTTATATAATCACAGGATAGCATTGATGAGGCGCCGGGTGGATAGTCAGGTTGAATAAAAGTAAAATTGTGCTAACTTGTATCCAGTATATTGATATACAAGATACAAAGTAAACGCAATTGACTTTCAAAGTCAGTGTGCTGTTTATAAAAAATAACAATGCCCCTGTCAGGAGTAGTGAAGCGTTTGTCATGTTCATTTTAAAGCGGCAGGATGTTGAAATATCAACCATTCAGCACCCAAAGCGGGACCAGCAGGTGCCCATTCTTTATTATCAGGGGCAAACTTTTCGGTTGATAAGTGTATTTAGAGCAAATCAAGAAGAAGAAGCCAAGGCATTATGGCGTGAGTTGACGGATAATCGAGGTAAAGCTTGTATTCTTCTCGAAGAACCAGACCGTTACAGCGTTTGGGGAAAAGTCCGTCTTGAGCAATTAGGTGCAGAAACTGAAGATTCGATAAAGACAACGACTTTGCTTGTAGCTAGTATTTTATTACTACAGTCGATACATATTGATATTGAAGAATTTCTAGGCGCCCGACAAGCCGTATTATTTGAAAAGGATATGGCAGAAGTGTGTAGACAAAAGCAATATCCCCAAGCATCTTCACCTGAGTCATTTAAATATTTGTTAAACGTCAACCCATTACAGGCAGCTCAATTGCCAACCTGGCAGGAAAATCATGTAGTCACGTTTTTACAAGAACTGCATCGGTTGGGTAAAGTTTATTTTGGAAACACAAACTTTGCTCATCCTGTTGTTGATAAATTACAAGAGATGTCAGAAAGTGACCGTTCGTTTTTTATAAGTTGGCTCAATCAATCGCCTGTGAATAAAATTTGGCATTAGTGTTTAGTAGTTTTACTTAGGCTTAAGTTTGGGTAAAGCGAGTATATTGTGGGTTTAAGCGGTTTGAACTGCAAGCTGTCAATCAAACTGAGTCAAAAAAACTACAACACCCATAGCAAAAATAAATTAGTATGAGTAACACTTATAAGAATTCGTATCCATCTACGCTGTTTTCAACCCAGAATATCGTATTAGCTAGTCTAGGTTGGGGTGTGCTGACGCTTTTGTACTTTCTGTTATTTAGCGCTGAGGTTCCTTCTAGTGACGGGAGTTTAAAGCGCGCGGATTGGTACATACTTGGTACAAATATTTTTGAAGCAGTGGCTTATCTTGGTGCAGGTGTTCTATGCTTAAGAAATTGGCGCAGCCAAGCTTTGGTAAGCAACCGCAATGTTTGGCTGTTGATGGGCATAGGTATGCTTTCTTATTTTTTAGGAGGAGTATTCTTTGGCTACACAGAAATTGTTTTAAAGCAAGAGCCATTCCCTTCAATTGGCGATGTGTTTTTCGTGATTACCTATATAGTTGTGGGTTCCGCAATGATTTTAGCAGTGGCTTCGAGACGAATTAAACTAGAGTCTTGGCAGTGGATTATTATGGCGATGATTGCTATATGTGGTAGTGCGCTTGCATGGTTAATATCGAATCAACCAGTGGGTGTAGAAAAAGACAAGGTTGAAGAGTGGGCAGTTCAAATTGCTCCACTATTAAACTGGTTTTATGTGATTAGTGACGTGTTGTTATTAATCATTGCTACTGCTTTACTGCTAGCATTTTGGGGTGGGCGTGTTTCTTTATCTTGGCGAATGATTGCAGCCGCAGCATTTTCGCTATATATCGCAGATATGTGGCAAAAATACGCTACTACGTGGATACAAAATTATCAAAGTGGAGGGATACTAGAAGTGTTCTATGTATGGAGTGGAGTGTTATTTGGTATGGGTGCTGTCTTAGAATATGACGCATCTCTCAATCGTTCGCGGCGCGAACGTTCAAAAAAACGAGCCTAGATTTGGTATCTACCGTGAGAAAACTAACAGAGTCAGACAAACAAGAGATACTTAAGTGCTATCGCGAAAGTGCTGAAACAACTTCAACCTTAGCGGAGAAGTACGACGTTAGCAACTCAACAATTAGTCGTTTGCTAAAAAGTACTTTACCCGAAGATGAGTATGAGTATCTTGTTTCGCTTAAGCGAGCAGCGCGTACACCAGAAGGAAGAGCTACGGTAAGTTACGAAAATATCCCAGAGTTTAACTCACAACTTGTAATTTCCGAACCTGTTGTAGAAGTTGAAAAACCAGCAACTCCTCGCAAAACGAAACTGCCTCCAGTAGCACTAAAAGAACCACAACCAGAGGTTCCGATGCCAACAGAAGCAATTGAAGGCGAAGTTGGGGTTCGCAGGGTACGTAAAAAACGCTCTTCCGCAGAACAAGAGGCGCCAATGCCAGTTCGACCTGTTGCAAAACAGTTAGAACTGCTGGAAACAAAATCATCTAATGTGCCTTCTTATGAAAATTCCCAATATCAGGAGGATATTCCAGAGGATATACGTGCTGATACAACAGCGATGCAGTTAGAGGCAACGCAAAACACTTTTGCTGAGATGTTTGGCGAGGAACTGCTCGATGACCAGGGGGACGACTTAGATGACTTGGACGACCTCGATGATGAAGACGATGACGACGATGAAGAATGGGAGGCGCCTCGACCATTAGTAACTCGACGTGGTGATAGCTTAGTTAGAGTTTTACCTTTATCAGCAGCTAGTTTACCTAGAACCTGTTATCTCGTTATCGACCGCGCCGCCGAACTAATCACACGTCCATTGCGTGATTTTGGTGACTTAGGGCAAATACCTAACCCCGAAACCCAGCAGCGTACCTTACCCATATTCGATAATCATAGAGTCGCTAAACGGTTTTCCACCAAACGCGACCGCGTGATTAAAGTTCCCGACAGCCGGATGTTGCACAAAGCACGCTATCAATTGCAAGCTAAAGGCATAACCCGCTTGTTAATCGACGGTCAGGTTTATTCATTATCCTCTGTGTAGTTATTAATCATTAGTCAGTAGTCACCTTAAAGATGGACTATGAACAATGAACTACATTATTAAGCAGGGCGCCTTGAGGGTTGACAGCTAGTTAACCCTCATTGTTTGTTTACTGATATAAAAAACTATAAATTTTATACTTTTATATGGAATACTGCGTAGTAATGGTGACAGCGAGTTCGCAGCTAGAAGCAGAAACCATAGCTAAAACCCTTGTAGAATCAAAGCTTGCCGCCTGCGTCAACATTTTTCCTATTCAATCAATTTATACTTGGCAAGATAAAGTTCACAATGAACCTGAATTTCAATTATTTATCAAAACCGACAGGCGCCTGTTTAACACCTTAGAAACTAAAATTCGTGAGCTACACTCCTACGAAGTACCAGAAATTATCGCCCTCCCCATTATTGCAGGTTCACAACCCTATTTAAACTGGATTTCTGAAAACACCAATAACCTGTAGTACAGGCCTTCTTCGTCTGTGGAATGATAAAAGCTAACGTTCATACCCGCATGGGAATGTAAGTTCCCATGCTAATAGCCTAAGTCCTCTATAAGAGGACTAAGACTGAATGTTACTTTTAATACTTATTGTCAAATAATGATGCTAATTTTCCTAGAGGATATCTTTTTATGCAATTTATCCTCTAGGAATTTTGGCGCCTGGTGGAAATAAATCTTATTTATTATTTAATTTTAGTAAATCGATTTGCTAAATCAATAATGTCGTCTTTGCGTGCAATTAGTTCTATCCAGTCTTGAGGTATATTATCAAAACCATAGTAAATACCTGCCAGTCCACCTGTAACAGCTGCCGTAGTATCTGTGTCAAATCCTAAATTCACAGCTTTTAGTACAGCTTCGGCATAAGAAGAACTATTTAAAAGGCACCATAGTGATGCTTCAAGTGTATCAATTACATATCCATCTGAACTTATTTTCTCTATTGGTAGTTTATCAATGGCGCCATCAAAGACTCGTTCAAAATGCTGCATCTCCATATTATATTCAGATGTACTATAAATATCTTTAACGTCTTTTATGCCTTTTAGGTAAGCTGCGTGTTTGTCGGCGCCTTTTAGCAAAGCAACAGCAATACTAATATATATACCGCACGCTATTTGTGACCTTGCATGAGCGTGAGTGATACAAGAGACTTGATGTACCCGTTTGATTAATTCAGAAAATTCTAATTCTCTATATAAATAAGCCATTGGCAAAATTCGCATCAGTGAACCATTACCATTACTGTTCTCAGTTTTTCCACCTGCGTCTACGGGTGAGGCACCTTGTTTCCAATTTACAATAGCCAAAAACGTAGTATTACCAACGTCAAACACTTCACCCCTAGCAGTCCAGTAACTTTCGTGATACCACAGCCAAAACGACTTTGCTATAGCATCGAGTGAAAAACCATTACATAAACTTTCTGCCAAACAAAAAGTCAGGGAACTATCATCAGACCAAGTGCCAGGTGGTTGATCCCATGTTCCGTAACCCTGCATTGAAGTTACTAGTGATGCTGCTCTCTCTGCGCGACTGGTAAATTCTACAGGCACTCCTAAAGCATCACCGACACAAACACCCATTAAACCAGATAACACTTGATTGTTTGACATAATAGTTCTTTGGATACTCACCATAACAATAATGGTCGTATCATTTATAACTTATTTGTTCCCGAAAGTGTGACAGATTTAAAAGTGTCATCTAAAACATATAATTCTCCTGTATTTTCGCTAGAAGTCTGTAAACATAATGCTCTTGAAGTTTTATTTAGTGATAAATATGATTTTAAATAGCAACATTGACTTAAGAAAAGCCGAAAAGTCACTGGAACCTTTTAGTATTTTTTTCGACTTTAAATATAAAGCGATACTTACAAATTAGGTTAAAAATATGAAAGGTGTGATGAAGTCTTTTGTGACAATTTCTGCATTATCCGCTTTAGCAATTGCTCCAATTTTTATGTCTGCTGGTTCTGCAAGTGCGGCGCCTAAAAAAGGTACTGATGCAGCCTATATAGGTGCTGGTGTTGCTGCTGGCGTTACTAACGGTGGTCAAAGTGGAGATGCAGCAACTTTTGGTGGAAATATTACTGGTCGTGTACCTTTAGGCGGTTCTGTATCTGCACGTGGTCAAATCAACTTTAGTAACGAAACAAGCGCAATTATCCCCCACTTGACTGTAGACGTACCTATCGCAAAAGGTACTAACCTCTATGTTGGTGGTGGTTATCAATTTGTTGAAGAAAACGGCAAACCAACTCCCAGTGGCAATAAAGATGGTATTGCTGTTGTAGCTGGTGTTGAATCTGAAGTAGCAAAAAATTTCCTTATCTATAGTAACGCTACTGTCGGTGTCAATGCTTATCAAAATAGTTCCGCTTCTGGTGTTAGCCTCAACGGAGGTATTGGCTGGCGCGTGAAGTAAAAATTCAAGCGTCTTTACAATTGCTAATGGCTAATAGTCAATAACTCATAACAATTAAAGTGCTTGCTGTTATACCTTGAACTTAACTATTAGCAATTAGTTACAAACAATTACAAACAACTAATAAGTATTATTGCCGGGTTTGTTTTAGTGTTACATCACTAGCGAAGTCGGCTTTTCAACGTGGTAGAATATAAATAATTCAACTTAATCCCGACCGGATTACCGTACAACCGTAGCCGAATAGGTGCTAAATCTTACCATGTTTCGGCGTGTAGTGATGAATGAATAAGAACACTTTATTTTACAGAAATGGTACAATCTGCTCCTCCTCCTGCCGTTGAAACCCGCAAACCTTCTAAAGTCGAAGGACTTAAAGAACGTAGTAATTTTTTACGTGAACCAGTTGCTACTGAGTTACTTCAAGACACGAATCACTTTAGCGAAGACGCTATACAAATTCTGAAATTTCATGGTTCGTACCAGCAAGATAATCGTGATAACCGCGCCAAAGGGCAAGAGAAAGATTATCAAATGATGTTGCGTACACGTAACCCAGGTGGTTTTGTGCCGCCAGAGTTATATTTGACTTTAGATAAACTGGCTGACGAATACGGTAATCATACAATACGTGCTACCACTCGCCAAGGGTTTCAGTTACATGGAATTTTAAAGAAAAATCTTAAGCCATCGATTGCTGCTATAGTTCAAAGCATGGGTTCAACGTTAGGCGCCTGTGGAGATGTGAACCGTAACGTGATGGCGCCACCAGCACCTTTCAAAAATAGACGCGATTATCAGTATGCTTGGGAGTATGCCGAAAATATAGCCCAGCTACTAACACCACAAACAGGAGCTTACTACGAAATTTGGCTAGATGGCGAAAAAGCCATTAGTGCTGAAGAAAACCCAGAAGTCGTAGCAGCACGTCAAAAGAATGGGACGGGTACAATTATTCATGACAACCCAGAACCTATCTATGGTACACACTACATGCCACGTAAGTTTAAAGTGAGCGTGACAGTACCAGGAGATAATTCAATTGATTTATATAGTCAAGATTTGACGTTGGTAGTCATTACCAATAAAAAAGGTGAACTCAAAGGGTTTAATGTATTTGCTGGTGGGGGTTTAGGAAGAACTCATAACAAAGAAGAAACCTTCGCACGTACCGCAGACCCAATTGGTTACGTACAAAAAGAAGACGTTTACGACTTGGTAAAAGCAATTGTTGCCACACAGCGCGATTATGGTGATAGAACCGACAGGCGCCATTCTCGATTAAAGTATTTAATAAACGATTGGGGAGTTGAAAAGTTCCGCACGAAAGTCGAAGAGTACTTCGGTAAACCTGTCGAACCATTTAAGAAACTCATCAAGTTTAGATATCATGACTTTCTGGGTTGGCACGAACAAGGTGATGGTAAATTATTCTTGGGTGTTTCCATCGACAATGGACGTGTAAAAGACGAAGGTGACTTTAAGCTTAAAACAGCACTGCGCGAAATCGTCGAGAAGTATAACTTACCGATACATCTAACACCGCATCAAAACGCGCTGTTATGTAACATTGCACCTGAACACAAAGAAGAAATTGAAGCAATTCTTAATCGTAATGGTGTAGTCACAGACTTAGAAAAAATTGACTCGCTAGAAAGATTCTCTATGGCATGTCCTGCTTTGCCCACTTGTGGTTTAGCAGTAACCGAGTCTGAGCGCGCAATACCATCATTTTTACAACGGATACGAGCATTACTCGATAAAGTCGGGTTGCCAAATGAACATTTCGTTACCAGAATGACTGGGTGTCCGAACGGATGTGCGCGTCCTTATATGGCAGAACTAGGATTTGTGGGTAGTGCCCCCTTATCGTATCAAGTTTGGCTTGGTGGATGTCCCAATCAAACTCGACTGGCACAACCGTACACCGAAAAAATGCATGTAGACGACTTAGAGACTTTCCTCGAACCGATTTTTGTATTGTTCAAAAAGTCGCGTAAGAAAAAAGAAAGTTTTGGTGATTTTTGTGCGCGTGTTGGTTTTGATGCTATTCGTTCCTTCAGCGAGACTTATCAACCTGGAGTTGAAGTAGCTGTTAATGGTAAAGACGGAAATGGTAAAAATAAATAATTGTTTTCGTTACCTCATAATCTGTTTTTTACTAGCTGGTAAAAACATTTTTATACAATTAAAACGTTAATTAAATAAAGACAGTGGACATTCTTACCACTGTCTTTTTACTAAGTTTAAATTTAGTAGTAAAACCATAAGTCAAAATAATAACACTTCAACAGAACAACTTAAAATGTGGCAGATTATTGATGAAAGTGATATAGCAATAAACTTTTTGAATGAAATTTAGACAATTAATTATCAATTCTTTGAATTCGTCCAAGTTCAAGGTAATTTCCCAAGGATGTTCGCGTAATTTGAAGGTTATAACCAGTTCTCTAATTTCATATTAGGGATATTTTCAAAATCTCTGATATTATTAGTTACTATGATATCATCACGCTGAAGGGGTGACAAAGGCGCCTGAAAAGCTGTACTGGTAAAGTGTGTAACATTTCATGGTAGAAAAGATAGGTCTTCTATTTGCAATAAGACCTACCTATTGAAAATGTTACCAACATTCTACCA